>JAABUI010000099.1_pt1 | contig 133369 bp, 122 predicted proteins | sample 5559111 | NCBI WGS metagenome assembly JAABUI01 (sample SAMN10711870, study PRJNA513365) | rock metagenome | isolation source: Antarctica rocks | place: Antarctica: Victoria Land, Buttleship Promontory | reverse complement strand
GACCGTGGCCATGCTGACCGTGGCCATGCTGACCGTGGCCATGCTGACCGTGGCGATGCTGGCCGTGGCGATGCCGACCGTGGTAGCGCCGACCGTGGTCGCGGGCCGGGCTGGGACGACGAGGACGGCGGCCGCGACCGGCATCGGGAAGCGCGTTCGTCAGGGTGAGCCCCGCGCGTGTGCGGTCACGGGAACCAACTCGGCCTCTGCCGCGTCGGACCTCGGAGGGGCACGCCGCATCTGGCGCACCGCGGCCCGAGCAGGAAGGCAGGGCTACGTGAGCACAGCTTCCGGCCACCAGAGGCCGGTGCTCACGGCGGAGCAGGCCAGTGCCGCTGTTGATCAGCGCAGAGCCGATATGGTCGGGCGCCTGGAGGCGGCCGGCAGAGCTCAGGAGCAACTGGCGCAGCTGCGGGTCCACGCACGCTCAACTCAGACGGACATCGACGCAGTGGTGTCCGGTCGCGGCACGCTGCTGGAGCTGAGCTTGGGCGAGGAGGCGGTCCGGCTGCGGCCCCAGGCGTTGGCGGCGGAGATCGTGGCGACCGTCCAGCGCGCCTGCGCCCGGGCGGGTGCGGAGACCATGCAGTTGCTGGCTCCGGTCGTGCCTGCCGATGTCGACCTAGCCGGGGTGGTGCTGGACCCCGCGCTCGCCGAGGAGCAGCAGGCTCGGGTGCTGGACCACCACCCCGATGAGTGGGACGAGCCGGAGTCGTGGCTGCGTCCCGCGGACGGTGGACGCCTGCGATGAACAACGGGGGTATGGAGCTCGACCACGACGCCGCGGTGCGGGCTGCGGCCGGGCTGAGCGAGGTGAGCGGTGCGATCGAGGCTGCGGCAAATGCACTTACTGCGGCGGCAGACGACCTGAGCTGGGGGAGCGACGAGGTCGGCGCGGCACTCGCGGCCCGACACGACACCGCCCGTCAAGCAGTGGCACGAGCGCTGCCTGCGGTCGCCCGGTCGCTACGTACCCTCGATACCACTGTGCAAGGTGGTGCGGCCACGCTCACCGGAGTCGACGCACACAACGGCGCAAGCGTGCACGATGTGGCTGACGAGAGGGTGTGACGGTGGCACTGAGTCTGCCGGCTGAGGTGAGCGAGGCGGCGTCGCTCGCGCTACGTGAGCACTGGCCGCAGGTCGACGAGGATGCGCTGACCTCCGCAGGCGATGCATACGGCCACACCGCATCCCGCGCGCAGACGTCGGCAGGCGACGCCGACCGGCACACGCAGAACGTGCTCGCGGTGAGCAAGGGCGGTCTTGCGCAGGGGCTGAGCGCTGCGGCCGATCGCCTGTTCGGCACCGAGAACTCCCACGTCGCCACTACCGCACAGCACTGCACGTCGCTGTCGACTGCGCTGATCGCCGACGCCGGGGCGGTGCGGCAGACCAAGGTGCTGATCGCCACCGAGCTGTGTGCCCTCACCGAGAAGCTTGCTGCCTTGTGGATGGCCAAGAACGTAACCGGCGGAGCGACGTTGCCGGCCATCACGCAGGCCATCGCGACGTCCAGCGCAGCGATCGAAGGTCACCACCAGGCGCTGGTCCAGTTGCTGCACGGCGCAGTCGCGGCAACCGCGAACACGACGAGGGCAACGCTCGGCGGGGTTCCCGGTCTCCCGTCCTCCGGACCGCTGGGCAGCAGGCGTCCCGAGGGGACAGCGACGCAGCCCGAAGGGGTGGCGGTCCAACTTGCCGGCATGCCGCGGACCCAGCAGCTGAGAGCGCTGGCGCAGCTGTCGCCGGTCGAGACGAAGGCGGCGGTGGAGCAGTTGTCCACGGTGGAGCAGCGCGCCCTGCTCCCCGAGCTGACACAGGTGACGGGCGCCCTCCCGTCGGCACAAACACTGGTCGACGCGATCGTTGCTCCGGCGGCTGATCTCGCCACGCCACTGGCCAGCCCGGGCCTGCCCGCGGCTTTGGGCGCCCCGGGGTCGCATGGTGGGATGCCGGACCCGCTTCTCGCCCCGCTCGGGCCGGGTGTGGTGTCGTCTGCGCACCCAGTACCGCCAATTCCAGCCCCTGCGCCGATCTTTCGTCCCGCACCGCACCCCCCGTCAGTGCCCGCACCGCAGCTTCTTTCCGTGACGCCGGCACCACCCAGCGCCGACCCGCCGCCGCAGCAGCAGGGGCCGCCGCCCCTATTAGACAACCGACCGGTGGACCCACCTGCGCGCACCGACGGCGGGGTCACACAACCCGGAGTCGGGTCCGCACGACCAGAAGCTTGGTCCGCACAACCACGGCCCTGGTCCGCGCAGACCGGCGCTGGTGCGACCCACCCCGAGGTCGAGGCCACCCAAACCGGGACCCAGACCGTCATACCCGGTGCCTTGAGCACGCAACCGGAGCAGCCCGCGCAGGTCGTCTCCCAGTGGGCGCCACCGCCGACAGCGGCCCCGGCGGGCCTCCCGTCAACGGCTGTTGCTGCACCGCTGACCGCGGCCGTCGACGCGGCCGCCCCGCCCAGCGTTGCCACGCCCGCCGTCGCCTCGGTTACCCCTGCTTTGCCGCCGAGCGTTGGCACCGCACCGTGGGCGAACGCGCAGGCGCCGACCGCGGTTCCGCAGCCCCAGGTCCCGCAGCCCCATGTCCCGCTGCGCGGTGGTCCGTCGGCTCCCGGGCCGGTTTCCGGTGCGGCGCCGACCGCGTGGCCGGGCGCACCACAGCCGGGTGCCGTGCCGCCGGCTTCAGGACCGCCCCTGGCGGTGACGGCCCGTTCTCTGCTTGTTCCGGGTCCTCGCCAGGTGGCACCGCCGTCGGAGTTCGGCGCGCTGTCGCTCCACGCAGACCCCGTGACATCGGCGGCACAACCTATCTCCGCGCCCGCCCTGATTGTCGGGTTTCCACTCGGGGTAAGCCCGCGGCCGTCGCTCTGCCCGGCCAGGCAGCTGCCGCTGCCCCGTCCCTACGTCGAGCCGCGACCGGGGTTGTGCTGCCCGGTGGCCGACCATCCCGCGCACGCCCTGCTGCCCGACCCGGTGCACCTGGCCCTGTTTGCTGCAGAGCGGAGCAGTCCGGTAGCGGCGATCGAGCCGAGCGAGAGCGGGTTGCTGAAGGGATATGACCCCCTCGGTGGGATGCACGAACGGGAGCTGGAGCGGCGCTTTGTGGTCCGCGGCCCGACCGAGTCGCGCCCTGGGGAGTACGCGTGGCCGCCGTGCGAGGTCCACCCTGAAGGCGCCGCGGACAACTATCTGCGTACGCCTCGGGTACTGGCGCCCGGCATCGAGTTGGAACTGCTGGGCTCTGCGCGCGGCCGCGTGCTCACGGCGGCAAACACACCGTTGGCCCAGCGCAGCGTGCCTGCTGAGTACGCCGAGCTGGCGCTGAGCCGGCTAGGGGTGCAGGCCCCGCTGCCGGTCTGGCAGGTCCACGTCGCAGCGTGGTTCGGCCAACCCGGCGGTGGCACCCGCTACCGGTTGACGCAGCCGGTGGCCGAGCTGATCGCTTCGGGTGTGCTGGGCACGGCGGAACAGGGGTGACGAGTGATCGATGAGACGACGGTGGCGCAGTGGCTCGCTGCGCTGGGTGTTCCGGCGGACGCGCTGAGCATCGGCGCCGAGCTCGACGACCGGTGGTGCCTGCTCAGCCTCCCCGACCCCGGAGGGACCGGCTCGACGGTGTGGGAGGTGTTCTGGCGTCAGCAGGGGGATCGCTTCGACTGGGCGCGGTTCACCGACGAGCAGGTCGCCTGTTATTACCTACTGGGACGTTTGGCCTACAGCCAGCTAGTGCTCGGCGAGCTGCAGACGCGCGAGCCCACGGCTGAGGTCGAGGTTCCTGCGCAGCCGTAGGCTCTGAGTTTGTGACCACTGTGCTGCTCGCCGAGGACGACGACGCCATTGCCGCACCGCTGGCCAGGGCGCTGCAGCGCGAGGGATACGCCGTTGATGTGGTCGCGGACGGACCGGGCACCTTGGCATGGGCGACCACCGGAACCTTCGACCTCGTGCTGCTCGACCTGGGACTGCCAGGCATGGACGGTTTGGAGGTGTGCCGGCGGCTGCGCACGGCGCGTCCCGACGTCGCAGTGCTGATGCTGACCGCCCGCACCGACGAGGTCGACTTCGTGGTCGGCCTGGACGCGGGCGCAGACGACTACGTGGGCAAGCCGTTCCGCGTGGCCGAGCTGATGGCCCGCGTGCGCGCGCTGCTGCGCCGCCGGGGTGGTCCCGGGGACGACGTGCTCGACGTCGCCGGGGTGCGACTGGAGCATGCGGCCCGGCGGGTCTACGTGGACGGGGTGGAGGTCGGCTTGGCCAATAAGGAGTACGAGCTGCTGAAGCTGCTGCTCGAGCACGCCGGGCAGGTGGTCACCAGGGAGCAGATCCTTTCCGACGTATGGGGGGACCCTTCGCTGCGCGGCTCGAAAACTCTGGACATGCACATGTCCTGGCTGCGTCGCAAGATCGGGGGACCGGGCAGCGGAGCCAGCGTCAGCGCGGACAACGGGGACCTGGACAAGCGCATCTCCACGGTGCGCGGCGTCGGGTTCCGCTTCAACTCGCTCTGAGCACCCATGCGCCGCCGCATCCTGCTGTCGAACCTGCTTGTGGTGGCGTTGACCGCGCTCCTGCTCGGTGGTCCGCTGGTGTTCACCACGTGGCGGTTGGTGGCAGACGTCACGAAGAGTGACCTGTCCAGCCGCCTCGACCAGGTGGCCACCGACCTCGCGGCCCAGGAAGGCGCGGACGACCGGATCGACGGAAGTCTCGACGTCAGCCGGCTGCGACTCGCGTTGCCCGCCGATGCGCGCCTGGTGGTGACCTATCCGGACAGCAGCGGCGCACTGCACAAGGCTGAGATCGGTTCACCCTCGGTGACCGCGCCCGTGTCTCAGCGGTTGGACCTGGGCCGCAACGGATCGCTGGTCATGGAGGTGCCCGGTGAGGGCGTGCGGACCACCCAGTTGCAGGCGGTGGCTGTGGTGCTCGTCGTGGTGTTGCTTTCCATCGCCGGCGGTGCGGTGATCTCGACGCTCACCGCCCGACGCTTGGCCGGCCCCCTGCTGCATGTGGCGCGACGCGCGGCCCGGCTGGGCTCCGGCGACTTCCGGGTGGCCGCCACCCGCCACGGCATCGCCGAGCTGGACCGGGTGTCCGATGTGCTGGACTCCTCGGCGCTGGAGCTCGCCGCACTGGTCCAGCGTGAGCGGGAGCTGGTGGGGGACGTCTCGCACCAGCTGCGCAGCCGCTTGACCGCGGTGCACCTGCGCCTGGATGAGCTGGCCGACCACGCTGACCCGGCTGTCGTCGAGGAGGCGGCAGCGGCCATGGACCAGGTCGACCGGCTCACCGCCGCCGTCAACGACATGGTGGTGGCCTCTCGCGCGGTGCGGACCGCCCAGGCAGGGACGGTGGACGCCGCCGCGACCCTGCGTGAGCTGGTTGGCGAATGGCGACCCCTGTACGGCGACGCAGGCCGCGCACTCCGGGTGGACATCCCCGGCGCCACGCCCGCGCGGGCGAACGCCGCCCGGTTGCGGGAGACCGTGGGCGTGCTACTGGAGAACGCGTTGTTGCACGGCGCGGGTGAGGTCCGGCTGACGTTGAGTCAGGTGCCCGCCCGGTTCGACGGTGTGGCCAGGGAGCCCACTGCGCTCATCGAAGTGGCCGACGAGGGGCCCGGCGTGCCCGACGAGCTGATCCCGCACATCTTCGACCGCGGCTTCAGTGGGGGCGCCTCCACCGGCGTCGGCCTGGCATTGGCCCGGGCGTTGGCCGAAACCGATGGTGGTCGACTCGAGCTACGACGCGCCCGGCCGCCGGTCTTTGCGCTCTTCCTCACCGTCGCCACCACAGCGGTTTCGCGGCAGAAAAATCCCGAGGCGGCCCCGCGGGAGCCTCGTTGAACGGTGCGCAGGCGTGCCCTCAGCTGTGTCCGAGCTCTTCCTCGGCGAGCTCGTCGCCCATGTGGTCGGGCACCGTGGCCTCCGCCTCTTCGATCTCGACCTCAAGGAAGACGAACTTCCGAAACGCCCACCAGCGGAAAGCCATCGCCAGCAGGGTGCCGATGATCTGCGCGCTGATGAAGTCGGCGATGTTTTCCTCGAGCGGGGTGATACTCGGTACGCGAAGGTGAAAGACGTAGCTGGAGACCCACAGCGGGGCCGCGTTGATGACCATGCCTACCGCACTGATGGCGAAGAACAACGCCGCCTCGTGGTGCGCCTCACGCCCGCCCCTGCTCTTGAACGACCACTCGCGGTTGAGCACGTAGGACAAGATCGTCGCTACGAGCACCGCGAAGATCTTGGCGGTCACCGGCTTCGAGTCCAGCACCGAAGACTTGAGCGCGTAAAACGTGACGGTGTCCACGATGAACGTGGTACCCCCGACGAGGGCAAATTTGGCCAGCTCGTGGTGGGTGGCTGCCAGCTCTTGCAGACGGCGTGGCAGGCGGGCTACGGCCGCGTCGACGAAGGACACGATCTGCATTCTACGGATTTGTTGGGCACTCGATCGCCCGGAGCCGGGTCGGATGAGCGAGCGTGGGACCATCTTCGACTGTGAGAGCACACGTGGCGCAGGGCGGTGGCGCACCGGTGGTGGCCATGGTGGGGGGCGGTCAGCTGGCCCGGATGACTCACCAGGCCGCCGTCGCTTTGGGCCAGAGTTTGCGGGTACTGGCCGCAGATCCTGGCGACCCGGCTGCGTTGGTGAGCCCCGATGTGGTGCTGGGCGCGCACACCGATCTCGATGCGCTGCGTGCCGTCGCCGCCGGGGCTACCGTGGTGACCTTCGACCATGAGCACGTGCCCCAAGAGCACCTCGCGACGTTGGTAGCCGAAGGCGTTCAGGTGCTGCCGCCGCCGCACGCCCTGCTGCACGCCCAGGACAAGCTGGTGATGCGCGAGCGACTGAGCGCCCTGGGTGCTCCGGTGCCCCCGTTCGCTGCGGTGCACTCGCCCGCGGACGTGGTGGGCTTCGGTGCGGAACACGGCTGGCCGTGCGTGCTCAAAGCGGCGCGCGGCGGTTACGACGGCCGCGGGGTGTGGATGGTTGGTGATGCCGCTGAGGCCGACCGCGTTGTGATGGAGCAATTGAACGCCGGTACGCCACTGCTGGTCGAGCAACGGGTGGACTTCCGGCGCGAGTTGGCCGCAGTGGTCGCCCGTTCACCCTTCGGCCAGGGGGCGGCGTGGCCGGTGGTACAGACCGTGCAGCGCGACGGCATCTGTGCGCTGGTGCTCGCGCCTGCGCCGGAGCTCGATGCCGAGGTCGCCGAGCAGGCGGAACAGCTGGCGTTACGGTTGGCCGCCGAGCTGGGGGTGGTCGGCGTGCTGGCCGTGGAGCTCTTCGAGACCCAGCAGGGCAGGCTAGTGGTGAACGAGCTGGCCATGCGACCGCACAACTCCGGGCACTGGAGCATCGAGGGTGCCCGCACCTCGCAGTTCGAGCAGCACCTGCGGGCGGTGCTCGACTACCCCCTCGGCGACACGTCCATGACAGCGCCGGTGGTGGTGATGGGCAACATCCTCGGTGCTGAGCAGATCCCGGTCATGTCGATGGACGAACGAGCTCACCACCTGTTCGCCCGGATGCCCGACGCCAAGCTGCACCTGTACGGCAAGAGCGAGCGACCCGGGCGCAAGGTGGGACACGTCACGGCGCTCGGCGCCGATGTGGCCGTCGTCCGGGAACGCGCGGAGCGGGCGGCGCACTGGATGTCGCACGCGCAGTGGTCCGACGGATGGGATGCGCACGGTGAATGAAGCACGCGTCGCGGTGATCATGGGCAGCGACTCCGACTGGCCGGTGATGCAGGCCGCCGGCGACGCGCTGACCGAGTTCGGGGTGCCCTTCGAGGTGGGCGTGGTGTCCGCGCACCGCACCCCGCAGCGCATGCTGGACTACGCCCGCGATGCCGCTGACCGGGGCCTGCAGGTGATCATCGCCGGCGCCGGGGGAGCGGCCCACCTGCCCGGGATGGTGGCCTCGGCCACGCCGCTGCCGGTGATCGGTGTGCCGGTGCCCTTGAAGTACCTCGACGGCATGGACTCGTTGCTGTCCATCGTGCAGATGCCCGCGGGCGTGCCGGTGGCGACGGTGTCGGTGGGCGGAGCCCGCAACGCGGGTCTGTTGGCGGTGCGCATCCTCGCCGCGGCCGACGACGGGCTGCGCCAGTGCATGGTGCAATTTCAGGCCGAGCTCGAGCAGTCGGTGCTCGCGAAGGACGCGGCGCTGCGCGCTACGCTTGACGTTACTAATCGTTAACCAGGAGGAACCCTGTGGCCAGCCAGTTCGGCAACCCCGACTTCGACCTGTACGCCCTCGCCGAGGAGCACAACGGACTGCGCGAGGCGGTGCGTGCCCTGGCGGAGAAGGAGATCGCGCCGTACGCCGCGGACGTGGACGAGCACGAGCGCTATCCGGACGAGGCACGCAAAGCGTTGACCGCTGCCGGCTTCAACGCGGTGCACATCCCCGAGCGCTTCGGTGGTGAGGGTGCCGACTCGGTGGCGACCTGCATCGTCGTCGAGGAGGTGGCCCGGGTCTGTGCGTCATCCTCGCTCGTCCCGATGGTGAACAAGCTGGGCACCATGGGCCTGATCCTGTCCGGCAGCGAGGAACTGCAGCAGGAGGTGCTGCCCTCGATCGCCTCGGGCGAATGCATGGCGTCCTACGCGCTGAGTGAGCGCGAGGCCGGCTCCGATGCTGCGTCCATGCGCACCCGGGCCAAGGCCGACGGTGACGACTGGATCATCAACGGCACCAAGGCCTGGTGTACCAACGCCGGCGTCTCCAGCTGGTACACCGTGATGGCGGTGACCGACCCGGACAAGGGTGCCAACGGGATCTCCGCGTTCATGGTGCACGTCGACGACGTGGGCATCTCGGTGGGCGCGAAGGAACGCAAGCTCGGTATCAAGGGCAGCCCCACCCGCGAGGTGTACTTCGAGAACTGCCGCGTGCCCGGTAGCCGGATGATCGGCGCACCAGGAACCGGTTTCAAGACCACGCTGAAAACGCTGGACCACACCCGCCACACCATCGGCGCCCAAGCCGTCGGCATCGCCCAGGGCGCCCTGGACGCGGCCATCGAGTACACCAAGGGCCGCAAGCAGTTCGGCAAGGCAGTCTCGGACTTTCAGGGTGTGCAGTTCATGCTGGCCGACATGGCCATGAAGATCGAGGCGGCACGGCACATGTGCTACGTCGCGGCAGCGCGGGCCGAGCGGATGGAGCCCAACCTCGGGTTCATCGCCTCGGCCGCCAAGTGCTTCGCCACCGACACCGCGATGGAGGTCACCACCAACGCGGTGCAGCTGTTCGGGGGCGCCGGTTACACCCGGGACTTTCCGGTGGAGCGGATGATGCGCGACGCCAAGATCACCCAGATCTACGAGGGCACGAACCAGATCCAGCGCATGGTGATGGCGCGACAGCTCTTGCGGTAACTCTGAGCTGCGGGCCAAAGGGCAGGACGCCCGCCCTGAACAATGCCTGCGGAGGAGAACGGCGTGAGTGCTCCCGACGTCGCGGACGGTGCGTTGGCCCTCCGCTTGCTGGTCGCCTTCGGGTTGACGTATCTGCTTGGTTTCGAGCGTCAACTGCGCGGCTCGCCTGCCGGGGACCGCACGTTTTCGCTCATCGGTCTCGGCACCGCGGTGATCGGTGTGCTCGCGGAGAACGGTGCCCCCAACGCGCTCGCGGGGGCGGTCACCGGGATCGGCTTCATCGGCGGCGGTCTGGTCTTCCGGCAGGACCTGGCCGGCGGCGAGGTCGTCCGCGGGGTGACGACGGCAGCCGCCATCTTCGCCACCGCCGCGATCGGCGCCGCAGCCGGGGAAGGACGTCTATTCGTCGCGGCGCTGGCGACCGCGCTGGTGTTGTTATCCTTGGAGTTGCAGCACGTGCCTGGTCTGCGCTTCCTCGACGCCCGCCGGTGGCAGTCCCGGTTTGCTCAGGACGCGTCGCCGAGCGAGGCAGCGAAGCCGCCGGACTAGACACCACCCCAGCGTCAGGAGCTCGTGAGGATGACGAGTCGCTGGGTCGCTCGGGTCATCGCGACGTAGCGGTCGACCGCTCCTTCGATGCCCGTGCCGAACGCCGCTGTGCCTGCCCGCTCGGCACCTGATGTCTCGGCGTCGATGAGGACGACCAGGTCGAACTCGAGACCCTTCGACAGTTCCGGGGTCAGCGACCGGACGCGGGGCCCGGCCGTACCTGCCCGGAACGTGCCATCGTCGGTGTCACCAGCGCCGATGACGCAGGCGATCCCGTCAACGTGCTCGGCAAGCCAGGTGTCGAGGATCGACCTCAGATCCGTTGCGGATCCGTGGACGACGGGGACGCCGGTGTTGCGGACGGAGGTCGGCACGGCCCGAATGACCGGCTCGGCTTCGGCCATGACCTCTACCGGCGTTCGGTAATTGATGCTCAGACAGACCAGGTTGATGCGGTGGAGCCCGATCCGCGCCAGCCGGTCCTGCCACGACTCCGTGAACCCGTGCCTGGCCTGGGCACGGTCCCCAACGATGGTGAAGCTGCGGGACGGGCAGCGGAGCAGCAACATCTGCCACTCTGCGTCGGTCAGCTCCTGCGCCTCGTCCACGACGACGTGGGCGAACGGCCCGGCGAGCAGGTCCGGGTCGGTGCCGGGCAGTGCGGCCTCATCGACGAGCATCTCCTGCAGGTCCTGGTGCCGCAGCTGCGTCATCAAGCCTTCGCCGTCGGCATAGAGATCGGCCGCGATCAGATCGTCGATGACGTTGGACATGCGCTCGCGTTCGGCGTTCACAGTTGCGTTATCGAGACGCTGGCGGCGTGACGCCTCCGGGTCGCCGAGCCGCTGCCGGGCCGCGTCCAGAAGGGGGAGGTCGGACACCGTCCAGGCGTGCGCGTCGGCGCGTTGCAGTTGCTGAACCTCGTCGGGGTTGAGCCAGGGGGCGCACATCCGCAGGTAGGCGGGCACCGACCACAGGTCCCCGACGAGGTCGGTCGCCTCGATCAGCGGCCACGTGCGGTGGAGGGTCATGAGCAGCTCCTCGTTCTGCAGCAGCGACTTCCGGAGCTGCTGAGCCGGGGCGTCACCGTCGTCCTTCTCCACCAGGATCGTGAGCAGTTCCTCCCAGATCTGATCGCGCGCCTCGTTGTGCGGAGTACCGAAGTCCGGCGCTTCGAACGCCTCGGCCCAATCGTCGGTGCTCAGCCAGATGTCGGACCAGTAGGTCTCGACCGTCATCCCCTTGGTGGGCGGTTCCTCGTAAAAACTGACGGCCACCTCGATCGCCTTCACCAGGTCCGCGGAGGACTTCAGGAGGGCCACGTTCGGGTCGGTCTCCATCGCTGCTGCGGCGCCCTCGGCGACAAAGTCCCGCAGCGTGCAGGTCTGCACGCCCTCCTCTCCGAGGCCGGGGAGGACGTCGGCGACGTAGGCCAGGAAGGGTTGGTGCGGACCGACGAACAGGACGCCGCCCCGGCGGTGACGCAGGCGTGGGTCGGAGTAGATGAGGTAGGCGCAGCGGTGCAGAGCGACGACGGTCTTGCCCGTACCCGGACCGCCCTCGAGCACCAGCGCGCCGCGGGATCCCGCGCGGATGATGGCGTCCTGGTCGGCCGCGATGGTGCCGAGCACGTCTCGCATCCGGGGCGAGCGGGAGCTGGCAAGGCTGGCGATGAAGGCGGACTGGTCGTCGAGCGCGGGGTGGGATTGAAACCCGACTGTGCCATCTGCGGTGAATACCTCGTCCCAGTAGTCGCTGATCCGGCCGTGCGTCCAGCGATTCCTGCGGCGCCTGGCCAGACCCATCGGGTTGGCGTGGGTCGCCCCGAAGAACGGCTCAGCCGCGGGGGAGAGCCAGTCGAGCAGCAGCCGACGACCCGCGCTGTCCGTGAGGCCAAGTCGTCCGACGTACACGGGCTCGGGGCTATCTCCGCTGACGATGTGTCCGAGACACAGGTCCAGACCGAAGCGACGCAGGGCGCGCAGGCGAGCGGTCAGCCGGTGGATCTCCATGTCCCGGTCCATCGCCTCCTGGCCGATGCCGCCGGGTGCCAAGCGCACGGCATCGAGGTGGCCGGACAGCTCGGTGATCGACTGCACGAGGCTCTGCGCGATGGCCGCGAAATGCTGCTCGTCGCCGGCGATCAGCGTCGGGTCGGCCTTGGCGGCGAGGTGGTCGGGAAGGTCAAACGCGCTGGTAGTCAGGGGGTTCACGTCATCGACTCCGATCTAAGTTCGTGACCAGCGGTTCGACGTCCCCACGCGACCCGTACGTCGATAACAAGACACGCATTTCGCAACTCCCATTTCCGTAGGTTCTGGCCTCGGCCAGCGAGTCTGCGGTACGACCCGGGCCTTGCCGCAAGTCCCCCGGTGCGCTATAAATTGAAAGTGGCAAGGAGTAATTGCTCCCCTCTCAATTTGTCGTCCGCTGTGGACGGTCACCCTCGGAGCGTCGGCGTGCCTCGTACGGCGGTACTGTCGGCCCAGGGAAATCTCCCGTGGCTTACGGATGCAGCTGCGGAACGAGAAGTGCTTCAACCTCTTTCAGCGATCCGAGCCCACGCCGCCACCTCAACTCAGCCTTAACCCCAGGTCGCTGCCCTCGCGCATCGGCTAGAACGGCGCCAACACGGACACTGTGCGACGATCACCAGATCCCGGTGGCCAACTGTGTCCGTGCTCGATGGCGAGGAGTAGCGAATGGCCGACAACACTCAGGCGGCACCCCCTCGTAAGGCGGCCCCCGCTAAGACGCCCCCACGGAAAGCGCCCCCCCGGAAAGTGGCACCGCCGAAAGCAGCTCCCCAAAAGTCGGCCGGGGCTCCGACAAAGGCACCCGCGACACTGCATGTGTCCGGCCGGGCCGCGGCGCGCAAGGTGGAGGAAGCCGGCCACATGAAGTTGCGGCTGCCTTTGGTGGGCGCGGTGCGTCTGCCGGAGCCGCAGCAGCTCGGCTACTTCGCGGCGATCGGGGCGCTCGGCGTCTTGGGCGTCCTGGAGTGGCCCGTCGCCCTAGTGCTCGCCAGCGGTCACTTCCTGGCATCAAATCAGCGCAACCGGGTGGTGCAGCAGTTCGGGGAGGCACTCGAAGACGTCTGAGCCCCTCCTAACAAGGTGGTCACTCAGGACGGTTGCGACGCGGTGATGCCCAGTCGGTGACCAGCCGGGGCGAGGATGGTCGTGAGGCGGGGTATGAGTGATGGCAAGGCAGCGGCGGCGACGGTTGCGCCCGCCGCGCTGGCGCCCACGACCAACCAGGCAGCCGGATCCAGTGGCGTACACCCGAAGAACTGGCTGACGCCCGGCGTCATGACCACGGCAACCAGCACGGCCCCGCTGCCCGCCGCGGTGCACCAGACCAGCGGGCTGCGACCCCCGACCAGGATGGTCTGGCCGAGCTGAGTGCCCACCAGCGCGACCAGACCCATGGTGCTGGCCCGTCGGGTGGTGCCGGTGAAGCGCCCGACGCTCCACGCGGCGCTCGCGCCGGCCGCGGTGGCGATGCCACGTGCGGCTACGGAGCGCAAGAGCTCACCACCGAGTTCCGGCCTGGGCGTGGCGGCCAGCTCGGCGCCGGCAGCCGCAGCGCTGCGTTCCACGAGACTGGCCGGGTCGTCCTCGAACTGTGGTAGGTCCTCACGTGGGGGGCGCGCGTGCGACAACGCCACGGCCATTGCCGGGAACATGTCGGTCAGCAGGTTGACCAGCAGGAACTGGCGTGTCCCGACCGGCGCCCGTCCGGCGATCGCCGTGCCCAGCAAGGTGAAGGCGACCTCACCGGCGTTGCCCCCCACCAGGATTCCCACCGCGTCCCGGACGCGCTGCCACATCGCACGACCCTCCGCGAGCGCGTCGAGCAACAGCGTGATGTCCGGCTCGGTAAGCACCAGGTCCGCGGCGTTGCGGGCGGCGGCCGAGCCGTGGGCGGCGATACCGATGCCTACATCGGAGGTCCGAATCGCGGCGGCATCGTTGCTGCCGTCCCCCGTCATCGCCACGACGTGACCACCCCGCTGCAGGGCGGTGATGATGCGCACCTTGTGCTCCGGGGTGACCCTGGCGAACACGGTGGTGCGTTCGATGAGCGCGGCCTGGTGCGCCTCGTCCAGGCCGTCGAGGTCTTTTCCGGTGGCCAGGGAGGCCACGGAGATACCCAGCTGCTGGGCGACGGACTTCGCGGTGACGGGGTGATCGCCGGTGATCATCCGCACGCCGATGTGGTTACGGGCCAGCTCGCTCAGTACCGGCAGGGTGGCCGCACGCGGTGTGTCGGCCAGGCCGATGAAGCCCATCAGGGTGAGATGTTCCACGGCCGTCGCCACGTCCTCCGGCGCCTCCGCGAGGTCGCGCCTGGCCACGACCAGCACGCGCAGCCCTCGCCGGGCCAGCCGGTGCACCGCTGCCATGGCGCGCTTGCGATCACCGCTGGACATCGGCCCGATGGTGCGGCCGGAGACACTCCCGTCGGCCTGAAGAGCGCGGGTACAGCGCGGTAGCAGTACCTCCGGTGCGCCCTTCACCACCAAGCGCAGGTGCCGTGCGGTGTGCCCGAGGGTGGCGGCGTAGCCACGGTTGCTCTCGAAGGGCACCTCCTCCATCGGGTCCCACACGTGGGCGGCCTGCTTGCCGAGGTGGGCGTCCGCGCCGTCGAGCACGGCCCGGTCGGTGGCGTGCACCACGGGACCGTCCTCGGGTTGCGGGCACGCGCGGGCGGCTGCGCGCAGCAGGCGACGCGCGTCCGGAGCGGCCTCGGCCTGCGCGGTGTCCCACTCTGAGTCCAGATCGGCCAGCGCCACCAGCCGCAGCCGACCCTCGGTGAGCGTGCCGGTCTTGTCGAAGCACATCGTGTCGACCCGCCCCAGTGCCTCGACGGTTCGGCTTGCGCGCACCAGCACTCCGCGTCGGGACAGCCGCCGCGCCGCCGCCAACTGCGCCACCGTGGCCACCAGCGGCAGGCCCTCCGGCACCGCGGCCACTGCCACCGCCACTCCGTCGGCGATGGCCGACCGCAGCAGCTGCCCCCGCACCAACCCGAGCATGGTCACGGCGGCGCCACCGCCCAGCGTCAGCGGGAGTGCCTTGTCGGTGAGTGCACTCAGCTGCGCCTGCACTCCACCTGCGGGTGGCCCGCTGGCCGCGGCCACCGCACGCCCGGCCTGGGTGGCCGAACCGACGGCGACCACCACCGCACGGGCGGCGCCGTTGACCACGACGGCGCCATCATACACCATGCAGGCCCGGTCCGAGAGGGCGGCACCTGGCGTGGCGGTGGTCTGCTTGTCCACGGTCACCGACTCCCCGGTGAGGCCGGACTCGTCCAGCTCCAGGCCATCGACCGCCAGCAGCCGGGCGTCCGCGGGCACCACGTCTCCCGCCCGCAGGGCGATCACATCGCCGGGGCGTAGCGCCGTCGCCGGGCTGCGGAGTCCAGAGTCACCGAGCTCGGTCGGCGCCGGGGTGCGCATCCGCGGCTCGTCCAGGCGTCGGGCCATGACCTGCTCACCGAGCAGCAGGTGGTGCATCGCTGCGGCGGCGCGCTGGCGCTGCAACGCCGACACCAACGCGTTCACTCCCATCACCGACCCCACCAGGATGGCATCGGTGGGTGAGCCCAAGATGGCGGACGCGGCGGCGCCGACGCTCAGCACGGGGGTCAGCGGGTCGGCGAGCTCCTCACGGACGTGACGCGAGAGCTGAAGTGCGGCGGTGAACGGACGGCGCACCGGTGCGACCACCGGCTTCGCCAGGTGCACAATGCCGTCGAGCACCGCTTCCGTCGTGTCCTGCGGCCAACCGCGCCGTTCGGTGCGTACGGACGGCTGACGCACGGGCGCAGGCAGCCGACTCAAGACATCGTCGCCCTCCAACGCGTGCCAGGGCACCAGCGGCACGTCGCCCACGCTGCGGAGCCGCCCTGCGCGCCAGCCAGCCACGGTGCCGGAGGTGAGTCCGGCCAGGGCGGCTGCGGTGACCGGGCTGGTAGCGCGCAGGCGTGCGCCGCGGCGTGGGCCGGCAACCAGCAGCAGGCCGCCGAGGGTGCTGGCCGACAGCGCCAGGGTACGACCGCGTTCGCTGACCCGCCGCGCAGCGATGGTGGCGGCGAGCAACTGCTCCACCGGGGCAAGATCGGCGCACACCAGGTCCGCGCTCCACGGCAGCGTTATCGCGCCGTCCGCGGTTGTGCTCTGCACGCCGATCGCCACGTCGGCCGCACTCAGCGCGCGATGGGCGTACTTGCTCACCAGGGCGACGACGTGCCCCTCCGCCTGCAGCCGCTGCACCAGGTCGGTCGTCGACCCGCCGGCAGCGACGAACTCGTCCGCGCGGGGACGCAGGTCGGCGGTGCTGGCGTCGCCGATGAGCACCACGCGCAGACCCGCCCGCCGCGCGGCCACGAGCATTCCGTCGGCGCGCGGGTGCAACTCCGTTCCGACGAGCACCCGCCCGACTGCCGCGCCGTCCTGCCGCAGCTCGTACCACCGCGGATCGCCGGCGCGGGCAGCTGCGCGTCGGCGGCCCACCGCGACCAATCGGAGCCGCTGCCCCTCGCGCCCGCTCGGCGGCGGGACAGTGAGCGGTGTCTGCCCGTCTTGCCGGTCGTCTGTCCCCAGTAGACGCTGTGCCGCGCTCCAGACGTGCGCGGTGCTCCACGTATCGGTGCGCGCCTCGGCGTCCAGCACCATGGCGCGGTTGCCGCGGACGGCGTGGCTGTCCACGACCACGGCCGACACCCGATCGAGGCGCCGCCATACCGCCGAGTCCAGCGGAAGTACCCCGCGGCGGCACATGATCGTGGACAGCGTGCTGGCGAAGGACTCCCGGCTGGTCCGGGATGCTTTCGGCACGCCCACCAGGACAGCGCCCGCGGCGTTGGCAAGCGAACGCTGTCCGGCCAGGCTCGCCGCCGAGCCCAACAGGGAGCCGGTGGCCGCCTGGTCGGCGAAACGCTCGATCGGTCCCGGCGGCACGGGGCACGGACGGGTCGGCACGGGCAGCGGGTCGGATACCGCGGCGGCCTGCGCACCCGCTGGACCCCGCGCCCACTGCTGCCAGGCGGCCTGGCGCGCCCGCGCCTCGGACAGCGCGCCTGCGCGTTGTCCGGCGTCGACCAACAGGCTCGATCCGCCTCGCCCGAGGGCGAGCGCAACTGCGTTGCCCAGGGTGATCACCATGTCGGCGCGGGACGGACCGAGCTGTCCCTCCAACGCCCTGCGCAGCCGGGGCTGGGCGTCCACCAAGGCGAACACGGCCTTGAACGCATCCGGAGCGTGGGGCAGGGGAAGTACGCTGCCCGCCACCGCTACCGTGCAGCCCGCGAGGTCGCCGGCGAGCTGCAGCGCCGCCGCGAAAACGGGCTCGCGGTCACTGGGATGGTCGACCTGGCGGTTCCACGTCTCCGTGGCGGTGCCCTCGGCGGCCTCGGCCTCGGCTACCAGCGCGATCAACGTGGCGACGTCGAGCTCGTCCGAGGCGAATCCCACCCGGAGATGGCCGGTGACCGCGTTGACCCACGACCACCGCACGCCGTCCAGCTCGCCAAGGCGATCGTTCAGTGCTCGGGCCAGCCCTGCCCCGGCGCCGTTGGTCAGTCCGCGCACTTCGATGAGCGCGCTCGTGGTCAGTGCGGAGTCACGCTGGCTGACCACCCGCCGATAACGACGCCGCGGACGCGGATCGATCAGCGAACGGAGATCGTCGGCGGCCCCGACGCCTGCCTCCCCGAGAACTGCCGCGGCGGTGGTGCGCAGGGCGGCCCGCGAGACCCGAAGCGGGGCGGCCGTCACCGGCGACACCAACCCGACGCCCACCTGAGCGCCCACTGCCGTCGCGGTGATTGCGACGCCTGCGGTGAGCACCGCGGTGTTGAGCGCGCTATCGGCCACCGCGACGCCGGCCCGAACGCTCAGGGCGGCTACCTGGACGGGTGCGGAGAACAGCGTTCGCGCCGCGCTACCCCACGTCATCTCATGTCCTTCACTGCAGCGATCGGCCCACTGGGCAGCGCGGTCGGACGGGCCGGATCACTTCGATGCGGTAGCTCTGGATGCGTTGGCGCGAGGAGTCCGGCGCCCGGCAGCCGTGCGCGCGTCGGCCGCGTGGATGGCGGCCTTGGTCGGTGTCCTGGCCGCGGAGTTGAGCTGCCGCATCACCAGCCCGGTGCTCCCGACGGCCAGCACCACCGGCCACTCGACGAGGCCTACAGCCCCGACGGCGGCCAGAGTCAGCGCGGCGGCAGGCGCGGAATGTGCACCGCTGCGGGTGCCGGCACCGATACCGGTCACCGCGCCCTTGATCGACCCGTACACACCACCGACGACCGCCCCGGTCACTGCACCGGCAGCAGCGTTGGTCGCCGCGACTGATCTGGCCGCTGCCCGTGCCGCCACATTGGCTAGTTCCATGATGGACTCCCGTGCCGTCGTCGCCGACGCGGAGTCGGCATGACCAAACGGTACACAGATTTGGTGTCGCGCACCGGGTAGGGGAGTCATGAGCGCGCTTGTCCGAGAGTAAGACCGAATCGTCACGATTTCCGGCCGCCCGGCACCGGGCGCGGTGGGGTGTACGGGCTTATCGTGTCGCCATGCAGTCCACCCAGACACGTCCAACAACAAGCTCAGTCATCGTGATGGGGGTGTCCGGAAGCGGGAAGACCACCATCGCCGACGAGTTGGTCGCGCAATCCGGCTGGGTCTTCGCGGAGGGCGACGACTTCCATCCCAAGGCGAACGTGGACAAGATGCACTCCGGGCAGCCGTTGGACGACGACGACCGGTGGCCGTGGCTCCGGGCGGTCGCCCAGTGGATCGGTGGGCAAGAGCAGGCCGGGCAGAGCGTCGTCGTCACCTGCTCCGCGCTCAAACGCTCCTACCGCGACCTGCTCCGGCAGCACAACGGCTCGGTATGGTTCGTCCACCTGGCCTTGCCGCAGGCGACCCTCGCCGATCGACTGCAGCGGCGCACGGGCCACTACATGCCCGCATCGTTGCTGGAGAGCCAGCTCGCCACGCTGGAACCCTTGGGTGCAGACGAACCGGGGATCACCGTGGCCGGCGACGCGCCGCCCGACGAGGTCGCCACAGAAGTGCTCGAGGCGTTGCGTACGCACCGCTCCGGCAGGCTTGACGTCGGCGCCGGTTCTTCGGGACGGCGGTCGTGACCACGTTGGCGGCGGGCGCGTCGGCCAACCACACCCAACTGGTGATCGCGGCGATCCTTGGGATCGGCGTGGTGATCGTCTTGATCACCTGGTTGAAAGTGCACCCGTTCCTGTCCCTCATCATCGGTTCGGCTGTGCTGGGCGTGACGGCTGGCTTCGGGGTGTCCGCGACGATCAAGAGCTTCGTCAAGGGCGTCGGCGACACCGTCGGTAGCGTGGGACTGCTCATCGCGTTGGGCGCCATGATCGGCGGTCTGCTGGCCGACTCGGGCGGCGCCGAGCTGATCGTCAACCGGGTGGTCGAGCGCGTCAGCCCGCGGATGCTGCCGTGGGCGATGGTGGCGGTGGCGGCGCTGGTGGGTCTGCCGCTGTTCTTCGAGATCGGCGTGGTGCTGCTGGTGCCCATCGTGCTACTCGTTGCCCGGCGCAGCGGTGTGTCGTTGCTCAAGATCGGCATCCCGACGCTGGCCGGACTCTCGGTCTTGCACGGTCTGGTTCCCCCACATCCCGGGCCTGTTGCGGCGATTACCTTCCTGCATGCCGATCTGGGGCTCACCCTGCTGTACGGCATCATCATTGCCGTCCCCACGGTCGTCATCGCGGGACCGCTGTTCGGCAGCATCATCGGCCGGTACGTGCACGTGCCGACACCGATGGCCTTGGCGCCCACGAGGGAGCCGGGTGCTGGCGGAGGACCCGGCGCCGCATCCTCGGCGGGCATGGAACAGGCGACCGCTGAGCATGGCCGAACCGGCAGACGCGGACCCCGCCTGCTACCCACCGTGCTGACCATGCTCACTCCCGTCGTGCTCATGCTGGCGGACGCGATCGCCGTGCTGACGCTGAACAAGAACAACGGTGTCCGTTCGGTGCTCGACGTCATCGGGCAGCCCGTGGTGGCCTTGCTGCTCGGCGTCATCGTGGCCATGTTCACCCTCGGCGTGGGCGCTGGCCTGCGGCGGGACAAGATCTCCGCGTCCGTGGGTGGCGCGCTCGGCCCCATCGCCGGCATCCTGCTCATCGTCGCGGCCGGTGGCGGCTTCAAACAGACACTGGTGGACGCGGGAGTCGGCGACGTGGTGGCCAGTGCGGCGCACGACTCCCACCTGCCGGTGCTGGTGCTGGGCTGGTTGATCGCCGTCGGGATCCGTTTGGCCACCGGCTCCGCGACCGTTGCGACGGTGACCGCGGCGAGCCTGGTTATTCCGCTGGCTGGCGGACTCGGCAGTCACCAGCTGTCGCTGCTGGCCCTCGCGGTCGGCGCCGGGTCTCTGTTCTTCTCCCACGTCAACGATGCGGGGTTCTGGTTGGTGAAGGAATATTTCGGGATGAGCGTCGGGCAGACGCTGGCCAGCTGGTCGGTGATGGAGACCATCATTTCGGTGGTGGGTCTGATCGGTGCCCTGTTGCTCAACCTGATTGTCTGAGCGCGCGTTCGGCGATGTGCCTGCCGATGGGGATGGTTGCCGTCGCTGCCGGGGAGGGCGCGTTGAGCACATGCAAGGTGCGCGCGGTGTTTTCGACGGCGAAGTCGTGCAGCAGCGTGCCGTCGCGGGAGACCGCCTGGGCCCGGATGCCGGCCTCGAAGGGCTGCAGGTCGTCCAGCTGCAGCTCCGGGCAGTAGGTGCGTGCCGCGTGCAGAAACCCCCGCTTGAACGCGGAGTTGCGCAGCTCGCGAGCACCGGTGCGGACGTGCTGGCGGGCGAGTGACCAGAACCCGGCAAAGGTGAGGATGTCGCGGACGTCGGCGGCGTTCACCGAACCCTTGCGGTAGCCCTCCCTGGAGAGTCCGAGCACGGCGTTGGGTCCCACGGTCACCCGGCCGTCCACCATCGGGGTGAGGTGCACCCCGAGGAAGGGCAGCGCCGGGTCGGGGATCGGGTAGATCAGGTGGTCCACCAGGTCTCGACGCTGTGCGGGCAGCTGGTAGTACTCGCCACGGAAGGGCACGATGCGGACCGCGGTGTCGATGCCGGCCAGGCGCGCGAGTCGGTCGGCCTGTAGACCGCCGCAGACGATGAGCCGACGGGCCACCCAGGCGCGGTGGTCGGCGCCGACCACCACCTCCGCGGCAGTTTCGGTGATCGCGGTGACCGCAACGCCCAGTTCCACGCGGCCACCGGCGCTGCGCACCTCCTGCTGCATCGCCGTGCAGATCGTGCGGTAGTCGACGCTGGCCGTCGCGGGCACCAGTAACGCCCCGAGTCCGCTGAAGGCGGGCTCCCGCTCGCGCAACTCGTCGCGGTTCAGTGGGTGCGCGATGACGGTGTTGCGCGCGGCTCGTTCGACGAGCCCTTCCAGGCGGCCGAGCTCGCGGGCGTTGGTGGCGACGAGGAGCTTGCCCAGTTGGCGGATCGGGATGTCGTGGGCGGCGCAGAAGTCTTTGGTGGCTTGGGCGCCTGCGCGGCAGAGCGTGGCCTTGAGTGAGCCCGGCTCGTAGTAGATCCCGGAGTGGATGACGCCGCTGTTGTGTCCGCTTTGGTGGTGGGCGAGGCCGTGCTCCTTCTCCAGCACCACCACGCTGGCGTCCGGGCGCCGCTCCAGCAAGCTCATGGCCGTCGCCAAGCCCACGATGCCACCACCGATGACGCAGAAGTCATACATCGAGGGACCGTTCCAGCACCACGTCGCGGTACTGCTGGCTGCCCACCTGAAAGTTCTTGTGGCCGACGGGTCTGAAGCCGTTCTTCCCGTAGAAGCGCTGGGCGCGCCCATTGACCGAGGAGACCCCCAGCCACAGGCTGCGGGCACCTCTAGCGGCGGCATGCTCCGCGGCTGCCGTGAGGAGCTGCGGTGCAATTCCCCGGCCGTGCCACTCAGCGCGTACGTAGCATTTGCTCAGCTCGGTGGTCGGTGCCGCGTGGAGAGCCGCGCGGACCTCTGGGTCTGGCGGCGGCTCGTGCACCACCAGCACATAACCCAGCAGGCGGTCGTCGTCGGTGGCGATCAACACGGTGCGGGTTGGCTGGGTGAGATGCGAGGCAAAACGGTCTGTGGTGAGCTCACTGGCGATGAAGGCGTTGATGTCTTCCTGCGGATCGCCCGGGGGGCAGGCCAGCGGGAACGTGGTGGCGGCGAGTTCGGCGACGGCGGCCGCGTCCCGGGGCGTTGCCTGAACGATCTGCACGTCCAGCAGCCTGCCAGATCGGGCCGCACCGGTTTGCCCAACGGCGCGTAACGGTGCAGTAAACCGGGTTCAGCTCCCGCGCAACCCGCGCCCGTTCCGCCTTCGCTCGATACTCAGCCTGACGAGCTGGACTCCGCAGAGCGCAGAACTTGCAGCACGTGGTTCTAGCCACGACCGATCGCATGAACTCAACACCACAAGTAGTGCAGACCGCCGGACGGTGACTGGTCTCGTGTTCCTTGCGGTAGTGCGGGCGGCAAATCTTGCTGTAATAGACCTTCCGGTCACAGCCGTCATACGCGCCGTGCAGCACATGTCCCCGTCGAATCCCAAGGAGTGCAGATGAGCATGCAGAGCAACGGCGCCGTCGATGTTGCGGACGCACCCGAAAACTCCCGGTTCGAGATCACCGTGGACGGCAAGCTCGCCGGGTTTGCGCAGTACCGGTTGAGCGAACAGCGCATGGTGTTCACGCACACCGAGGTTGACGACGAGTACCAGGGCCAGGGCATCGCGGGACAGCTCGCCCGCGCGGCCCTGGACGCGGTGCGGCAGCGATCGCTGCACGTCACTCCGAAGTGCGACTACATCGCCGGCTACATCCGCAAGCATCCCGATTACGCCGAGCTGGTGGACGAGCAGGACCGCTCGCTGATCGAGTAGCCGGGCGGCGGATAGGGTCTGCTGGTGGACGCTGCGGTAGGACTCACCCCAGGACTGCCCAACGAGCACTTCGGCAATGACGGCCAGCTCACCAAGCGCGAGGTGCGGGCCATCACCTTGGCCAGCCTCGCGCCGCGGCCCGGTCAGCTGCTCTGGGACGTCGGTGCCGGCGCAGGCAGCATCGCCATCGAATGGATGCGTGCCGACCCCTCGTGCGCCGCGGTAGCGATCGAGCGCGACGCGGCGCGCGCCGACCGTATTGCCGCCAACGCCAGCGCCCTCGGCGTGCCCGAGCTACGGGTCGTGCAGGGCACCGCACCGCAGGCGCTGGACGGCTTGCCCGCCCCGGATGCGGTGTTCGTCGGCGGCGGCGCAGGTGTGCCGGGTGTATTAGAAAGTTGCTGGGACGCATTGCAGCCCGGTGGTCGAATGGTGGTGAACGGGGTGACTCTCGAGCTGGAGGCGGTGCTCGCCGAGCGCTACCGGCAATTCGGGGGGGAGCTGACCCGTATCGCGATCAGTCACGCCGCACCGCTGGGCAGCTTCACCGGCTGGCGCGCGCACATGCCGGTGACCCAGTGGACGGGGACGAAGCCATGACCGTGCACTTCATCGGCGCCGGCCCCGGAGCCGCCGACCTGATCACCGTCCGCGGGCAGGCCCTCATCGCGGCGGCCCCGGTGTGCCTCTACGCGGGGAGTCTTGTGCCGCAAGAACTGTTGGGACACTGTCCGGTCGGAGCGACGCGGCTGGACACCGCCGAGATGACGCTCGAGCAGATCATCGCGTCCATGGTGGAGCATCACGGACAGGGCCGGGACATCGCCAGGCTGCACTCGGGGGACCCCTCGGTGTTCAGCGCTGTGGCCGAGCAGACCCGCCGTCTCGACGCCCTCGGCGTGCCCTGGGACATCACCCCGGGAGTGCCTGCCTTTGCCGCCGCCGCGGCGGCGCTGCGCCGGGAGCTGACCGTGCCCGGGGTCGGGCAGACCGTCATCCTCACCCGCACCTCCGCGCAGGCCACCCCGATGCCCGACGGTGAAGACCTGGCGACCCTGGGGGTGAGCCAGGCGACCATGGTGCTGCACCTTGCCGTGCAGCGCATCGACGCACTGGTTGCCGAGCTGAGCCCGCATTACGGAACCGACTGCCCGGTTGCGGTGGTGGCCCGCGCCAGCCGCTCCGACGAGGTAGTGCTGCGGGGGACGCTGGCCGACATCGCCGAGCAGGTGCACACGGCAGGGATCCGCCGGACCGCAGTGGTGGTGGTGGGAAAAGTGCTTGCGGCGGAGCAGTTTCCGGACAGTCATCTGTACTCCGACGAACGCAGCCGGAGCTGAGCGCCGTGCCGTTGAGTTTTGCGCAGCTAACCGCGCCCGACGATCGTGCCACTCCGGTCGATGACCACCACGTCCACCCCGATCTCCATCTCCGCGCCGCGCAGCACCTGCAAGGCCGCGATTCGCGCCCGCGCGGCCACCACGTCGCCGAGGACCAGGCCGTGTTCCTGGCACAGCTGCAAGGCGTGCAGTGCACTGTTGGCCGCAAGCACCTGGGCGGCGAGGGCTTCGGTGCCGCCTGCGGTGACGGTGAGCTCGGCGAGGAGCTGCCGGTTGATCTGAGAGCGCCCGGAGTGCAGGTCGAGGTGCCCGTCGGCGAGCTTGGAAAGCTTGCCGATGCCCCCCGCGATGGTGAGGCGCGGCACGGGGTGGCGACGCAGGTACTTGAGCACGGCGCCGGCGAAGTCGCCCATGTCGAGCAGCGCATCATCGGGCAGCCCGTACAGCTCGCTGACCACCCGCTCCGAGGTGGCACCGGTGCACCCGGCGACGTGGGTGTGCCCGGCCGCGCGCGCCACATCGATCCCACGGCGAATGCTGTCGATCCAGGCCGAGCACGAGTAGGGCACCACGATGCCGGTGGTCCCCAGGATCGACAGTCCGCCGAGGATGCCCAGGCGGGGATTCCAGGTGTGCGTGGCGATCTCGGCGCCGCCGGCCACGGAGATCTCCACGACGACGCTCCCAGTGCCACCGTGCTCTTCGGCGACCTCGGCAATGACCCGTTGCATCATCTGCCGGGGCACGGGGTTGATCGCCGGCTCGCCAACGGCAAGGGGCAGGCCGGGTTTGGTCACGGTGCCCACCCCGGGCCCGGCCACGAACCGCACCCCCGCCGATTCTTCGCGGACGGTCACGGTGATCACCGCGCCGTGGGTGACGTCGGGGTCGTCTCCCGCGTCCTTGGTCACAGATGCGCTGGCCTGCGTCCGGCTCAGCGACTCCGCGGTGAGGGCAAAAGCCGGGGTCTGGCCCTTGGGCAGCGTGATCGACACCGGATCGGGGAACTCGCCGGTGAGCAGTGCGGTGTAGGCGGCCTTGGTGGCGGCAGTCGCACACGCGCCCGTCGTCCACCCCGGGCGCAGCGCGCTGCTCGCCTGCTGCTGGGTCCTGGCCACAGGTCAACTTTGCCTCTTCGGGACCGGCCCGGGTGCACCGGGTGATGTCGCGGTGCGTGTTGGTCCTCGGCGGCACCGGGGAGGCGCGCGAGCTGGCCGCCGCTCTGCACCGCCGATCCGGGTGTCGGGTGGTGTCCTCGCTCGCCGGTCGGGTCCGCAACCCCGCACTGCCCGCCGGAGAGGTCCGTGTCGGCGGCTTCGGTGGTGTAGACGGCCTGGTCGCCTGGCTGCGCGCGGAACGCGTGCACGCCGTCGTCGACGCCACGCATCCCTTCGCGGCCACGATCTCGGCCAACGCGGCGCAGGCGTGTACCGCAGCGGGAGTGTCGCTGTTGGCCCTCCGTCGTCCACAGTGGATTCCCACGGAGGGTGACCGGTGGCACGAGGCCTTCTCGCTGGGCGACGCCGCGGTGTTGGTGCCACGGCTGGGCACGCGGGCCTTTCTCACCACCGGGCGCCAGGGTCTTGCCGCCTTCGCCGAGCTAGGACTGTGGTGCCTGGTCCGTACGGTCGATCCGCCGCAAGTGCCACTGCCCCAGGCAGCACAGCTGATCCTCGGCCGTGGCCCGTTCACAGTGCAGGGCGAACAGGAACTCCTGCAAAAGCACCGCATCGACGTGCTGGTGACCAAGAACAGTGGTGGGACGATGACGACGGCCAAGCTGATTGCGGCGCGGGCCTTGGGTATTGCGGTGGTGATGGTGCAGCGTCCGCCGCGCCCGGCGGTGCCGGAGGTTCCCGATGTGGCCGGGGCGCTCGCGTGGCTCGACGGGTGCGCGTGATGAAGGACCGGCGCCACGATGGCGACTGAGCGCATTCCGTTGTGGCGCAACCCCGCCATTCGGTCGCTGTTGATCATCAGCGTGTTGGGGTTCAGCAGCTTCGACCTCACCCTCGCGTCGCTGCCGTCGTGGGCGGTGGACGGCGGCGCGGGTGTGGGGGCGGCGGGCTTGGTCACCACCGCGCTGCTGCTGGTCACGGTGCTGGTTCAGCTGGTCGTTCCCGCGCTGGTGGCACGGCTCGGCGCCGGACGGGTCTTCGCCTTGGGGCTGCTGGCGCTGGGTGCTCCGGCGCCGCTGTACGCGGTGAGCCAGGATTTGCGGTGGCTGCTGGCGCTGTCGCTGGTCCGAGGCGTCGGCTTCGCCATTCTCACCGTGGTCGGCACCTTGCTGACGTTCTCCCTGGCCCCGCCCGGCCGCCAGGGAGAATCCGTAGGCCTCTACGGCCTGGCACTGGCGGTGCCGAACCTGCTGGCCGTACCTGCGGGTGTCGCACTGTTGCACGTCGGATTGTTCGGATGGGCGGCGGTGCTGGCCGGGGCGCCGGTGCTGGGAATTCCGCTCGCGCTGCGCCTCAAACCGCCCGCCCCGACACCGGCCGTGGTGCCCCACGCGGAAGGCGCACACCGCGCGGTGCTCGCTGTGCTCAGCCCGGCGATCGTGCTGCTGGCCGTCACTGTGGCGGTGGGCGGGGTGTTGACCGTCCTGCCGATCGAGCGTCCCAGCGGACAGCTGGCGACCGTCGCGTTGCTGGTGCTCGGCATCACCACCGCATGGACCCGATGGCAGGCAGGCGCGCTGGCCGATCGGGTGCCCAGCGTCTGGTGGCTACCGAGCTCGGTGTTGTTGGCGGTGCTCGGCGTCGGCGTGCTCGCTCTCGGCCTGCTCCTCGGCGACGGCGCTGGCCCCGCGCTGGTGGTGCTGGTGGCGATGGCACTGTTCGGGGCCGGACAAGGAGCAGTGCAGAACCTCAGTCTGGTCAATGCCTTCGCGCGCGCCGGCCCCGGGCGGGAGTCCGCCGCGAGTGCGGTATGGAACGCGGGGTACGACGCGGGGACCGGTCTCGGTGCCCTGATTGTCGGTGCGATCAGTGCGAGCGTGATCGGATTCCCCGGGACGCTCGCGGGGTGCGCGGGAGTGATTGCGCTCACCTTCCCGTTGGCGCTCTACTCCACCCGGAGGGCACGGTTCAGCCGGGGTAGCGGCGGGGGGTGAAGACGACCTGGGCCCCGTCGCCGCGCTGCACTGTTCGGGTGGTGGAGGATCCGACCAGCAGGAGGCAGCGCATGTCGATGCTCGACGGGTCGAACGTCGCCAAGGTCGCGACGCGGACCTCCTCCTGGGGGCCACCGACGTCGCGCCCGATAATGACGGGTGTGTCCGGCGCGCGGTGCTCCAGAAGCAGGTCGCGCGCCGCCGCCACCTGCCAGGTGCGGCTCTTCGACGCCGGGTTGTACACCGCGAGAACCAAATCGGCCGCCGCCACCGCGCTGATGCGGGCGGCGATAATGTCCCACGGCTTGAGGCGGTCGGACAGCGAGAGCACGCAGTAGTCGTGGCCCAGGGGGGCACCCACCCGACTGGCCACGGCCTGCGCGGCGGTCAGTCCCGGTAGCACCCGCACGGTGACGTCGGCGAACTGCGGCTCGCAGGCAACCTCGAGCACGGCGCTGCCCATCGCAAAGACTCCGGGGTCGCCGGAAGACACCACCACCACGCGGCCGCCGCGCCTGGCCAGGTCGAGCGCGAACGCCGCGCGCTCGGACTCCACCTTGTTGTCCGAGGCGTGCCGCCGCTGATGAGGCAGCGTCGGCAGGCGGTTCAGGTAGGTGACGTAACCGACGAGGTCGGTGGCCCGGGCCAACTCGTCGCGGACCTCGGGGGTCAACCACCTCGGCCCCGCAGGTCCCAGACCCACCACGACCACCTCGCCGGGCGCGTCGCTGGGCGTGTCACCGTGGGCGCGGCGAGCGGGATTGTTCACCGGGCTGGGCACCATCGCCAGCGAGAAGTACGGCACTTCGTCCGGGTCGACGTCGGCGAGCGGGGCAACGCGCTGGTCGACGGTGCTGACCCGTTCGGCGTACCACGCCTCCGGCAGCCTTCCCGCGTCGGAGAGGGCTAGGCGCACATCGCTGAACGTCCGGCCGAGCTTCATGATTACCGCTGCGTCGGTGTGCGTGAGCCGGTCGGCGAGCACCTCGGGTGCCAGGGTGCCCGGCATGATGGTGAGCACCTCGTCGCGCTCGACCAGTGGCACGCCCAACGCGGCCGCGGCCCCGCTGACCGAGGTCACGCCGGGCACCACCTCGGTGGGGTAGCGGTGAGCGAGGCGCTTGTGCATGTGCATGTAGGAGCCGTAGAAGAACGGGTCGCCCTCGGCCAGCACCACCACATCACGTCCGGCGTCCAGGTGCGCGGCGAGACGTTCGGCGCACTCGGTGTAGAACTCGTCGATGGCGCCCTGGTAGCCGCCCGGGTGGTCGGTGTCCTCGGTAGTCACCGGGTAGACCAGCGCTTCCTCGAGCTGCCCGTTGCACAGATACGGCTGCGCGATCGAGCGGGCGATGCTGCGCCCGTGCCTGGCACTGTGGAACGCCACGACATGAGCCATGGAGATGATTCTGGCCGCCTTGATGGTCACCAACTCCGGATCACCGGGGCCGAGTCCGACACCCCATAGTCGACCGGTCATTCCTGTTCGCTCGCAATCGCATTGATGGCCCCGGACACAATGGCGCTGCCGCCGCGGCGACCGTGCACCACCAGGTAGTCCAGCCTGCTCGGATGCTCCACCAACGCCTGCTTGGATTCCGCAGCACCGATGAACCCGACGGGAATGCCGAGCACCGCGGCCGGCCGCGGGGCGCCGGCATCGATCAGCTCCAGCAAACGGAACAGCGCCGTGGGGGCATTGCCGATCGCGACCACGGCGCCCTCGAGGTGCTCGGCCCACAGCTCCATCGCCGCTGCCGTCCGGGTGGTGCCGAGCTTCGTAGCCAGCGCCGGAACCCGCGGGTCGGTGAGAGTGCACAGCACTCGGTTGTCGGCGGGCAGGCGATTGCGGGTGACCCCCGTAGCCACCATGTTGGTGTCGCACAACACCGTGGCACCGTGGTGCATGGCGGTGCGCGCCGCGCGCACGACGTTCCGGGTGTACCCGAGATCCTCGACGAGATCGACCATGCCGCAGGCGTGAATCATCCGCACCGCCACGTAGGCGACGTCATCGGGAAGGATGCTGAGGTTCGCCTCGGCGCGGATGGTGGCGAAGGATTGGCGGTAGATCTCCGCACCGTCGCGAATATGGTCGATCATGCGCGCAACGATAGGGGACGGCGCCGGTGCGCTCCTGCGCCACTAGAGTCGAAGTGACTGGGGGTTGTGATGAGAGGGTGGCGGGTGGCGCTCGGGGTGACGGTCCTCGCGCTCGGGGTGACGGTCCTCGCGCTCGGATTGTCGGCGTGCACGACAGCGATCGACGGCACGGCGATACCGGGGGGCGGCAGCGTGTCCGGTGCTCGCGGCACGGGCCTCACCGGTAGTTGGCACGGTCACATCCTGGGGGACTACCACGAGTACGACGTCGATGTGCAACTGAGCGACACGGCAGGAAAGCTCTCGGGACAGGCTATCTACTCGAACGGACTGAGCTGTCCCGGCACGTGGGCCCAGCAGGGGCGCACGGCGACGGTGATTCAGCTGACCGAGCGCACCCCCGGCTCTCCGTGCACGCCGGACGCCGCCATCGTGCTGACCGTGCTCGATCAACGGCACCTGGGTTACGGTGCCACCAGCAGGTACACGCCCAGAAATCCGACGGGGACGCTGATCCGCGACGGCAACCAGTGACCGCCTACAGCATTGGTTGGTCGACGCGGTAGCCCTCGGTGGTGGCGACCACGTCGGTGACCACGCCGACCGGACGGCCGCACCGTCGCTCGCAGCCCACCCAATGCTGTTGTCCGGCCACGGGTAGTTGGTTGTTGTGCACTGCCGCCGTCAGGTCGGTACGCACATCGGCCAACGACTTGGCGCACCCCGGGGCTCCCGCGCACGCGCTCACCCGCACCCAGGGCGAAGACTCGTCGAACACCAGACCGCTCGCGGCCAACATCCCCACCAGGTGCTCGGCCACGTCCTCGGGCAGATCGCAAACGATCACCGACCGCCACGGGGTCACCACCAGCGGGGCGTCGACCACCGCCAGGAGGGTGGCCTGCTGGGTGGACAGGCGTCCCAGCGGCACGGTCGCGGCCAGGGCCACGTCGCCGTCGCGCTGATCGATCCAGCCGATCGGTCCGAGTTGGCGGGGCGCGATGGCCAGGGGCTCGGCGGTGGAACCGGTCCGCGTGGCGAGGACCTGCTGCGCGCCACTGCGGACCTCCGCCAGCCTCCAGTGCTCTCCGCGAATCCGCTGAAAGGTCCGTGCAGCCTGCAGCAGCACGCCGACCGCGGCATCTTTCGATACCCGGAGCCCGCTGTCGGTGCCAGCCAGGATCAGTGCCATCCGCCCGCTGCACACGGCCTGGACGCCCACGTCGCCGCCGAACCCGGAGACATCACCGCTGCCGTCGTCGAATGTCGCCAGAAACCGACCGGATAGCTGTTCGAGCTCGGGATCGGCGCACAGCAGCCGGTCGAATTCCGCTGCGAGAGAGCGCATATCGGTCACGCCGCCGCGGCGCCCGGACAGCGGTGAACTTAGGATGTTGCGCACCCGCTCGTGGCTGCGCGAGGGCAGCAATCCCGCATCATCCAGCCGCTGCCCGAGCCCCGCGGTATCGCTGATACCGCGCAGCTGCACGTTGCCCCGCGAGGTGAGCTCGAGAAACCCGTCGCCGAGGTCCTGCGCCGCCTGCGCGAGGGCCCGCAGCTGCTCCGCCGTCAGCACCCCGCCGGGCATCCGCACGCGAGCCAAGCCACCGTCGGCCGCCTGGTGGAGCTGCACGACGCCAGGACACGCATCGACACCGGCGCGAGTGGGCACGGTGGCGAGCGTACGCGCCCGCCTGCCTGGAAATCGGGGCGCAAACTACGTGCCAAGCCCGACGAAAACGCCCCGATTTCGCGGGCCGGTACGATCAGCGAACCACGTCAGCGCAGGAGGAAGCCGGTGCAACCCCGGCGCGGTCCCGCCACTGTCACAGCCAGACCCTCGCACCTGACGTGCGGTGCGCCGCCACGGCCACCCCCGCACGACGACCCGGGGCGCGGACCCCGAGGGAAGGCACCGATGATCCTGCTGCTGTCCACCTCCGACACCGACTTGACCAGCGCCCGGTCCAGCGGTGCGGACTACCGCCTGGCCAACCCGGCCCGCACCGAGCTCGACGCCCTGCCGGCCCTGTTGGACGGCGCTCACGTGGTGGTCGTGCGCATCCTCGGCGGGCGCCGCGCCTGGGAGGACGGACTGGACACCGTGCTGGCGGCCGGGCTGCCCGTCGTGGTGCTCGGCGGCGAGCAAGCGCCGGACGCCGAGCTGATGGAGCTGTCCCGCGCGCCCGGCGGCGTGGTCGCGCAGGCGCACGCGTACCTGTCTCAGGGCGGGGCGGAAAACCTCGGGCAGCTGTTCAACTTCCTCTCCGACACCTTGCTGCTCACCGGCTATGGGTTCGCGGAGCCAGTGGCAACACCCACCTGGGGTGTGCTGGAACGAAGCAGTAGCGCAAGTGGCCCCGTGGTGGCGTGCTCTACTACCGGGCGCAGCACCTGGCCGGTAATACGGCCTACATCGAATCCCTTTGCACAGCAATCGAAAGCGCGGGTGGACGCGCGCTCCCGGTGTTCTGCGCCTCGCTCCGCACCGCCGAACCCGAGCTACTGGAGACCCTCAAGCAAGCCGACGCGCTGATCACCACAGTCCTCGCCGCGGGCGGCACCCTGCCCTCCAGCGCGTCGGCCGGTGGTGACGACGGCGCCTGGGACGTGGCCGCGCTGGCGGCGCTGGATGTGCCGATCCTGCAGGGGCTGTGCCTGACCGGTAGCCGCGCGACCTGGGCGGCCGGCGATGACGGCATGTCCCCGCTGGACGTGGCCACCCAGGTCGCGGTGCCCGAGTTCGACGGGCGCATCATTACCGTGCCGTTCTCGTTCAAGGAGGTCGACGCCGACGGGCTGACCGCCTACGTCGCCGACCCCGAACGCGCCGCGCGGGTGGCCGGCATCGCGGTGCGCCACGCCCGGCTGCGCCATCTGCCCGCAGCGCAGCGTCGCGTGGTGCTGATGCTCTCCGCGTACCCCACCAAGCACGCGCGCATCGGTAACGCGGTCGGCCTGGACACCCCCGCGAGCGCGGTCCGACTGCTGCAACGGAGCAGCAGGAAGGCTATGACATCGGCCCCGACGACGGGCTGCCCGGCGTCGCCGCCCAGGACGGTGATGCATTGATCCATGCGCTCATCGCCGCGGGTGGGCAGGATCCGGACTGGTTGACCGAACAAGCACTGCGGGACAACCCGATCCGCATCTCGGCGGCGAGCTACCGAGCGTTCTTCGATACCCTGCCCGCGGATCTCCGGGAAGCGATGACCCAGCACTGGGGTCTGCCGCCCGGTGAGCTGTACGTGGACCGAAGCAACAACCCCGACGGCGAGATCGTCATCGCGGCCATCCAGTCCGGCAACGTGGTGCTGATGGTGCAGCCGCCCAGAGGCTTCGGCGAGAACCCGATAGCGATCTACCACGATCCGAACCTGCCACCGAGCCATCACTACCTGGCCGCCTACCGATGGCTTGCCGAGGAGTTCGGCGCGGACGCCGTGGTGCACCTGGGCAAGCACGGCAACCTGGAGTGGCTGCCCGGCAAGACGCTCGGCATGTCCGCCTCCTGCGGCACCGACGCCGCACTCGGCAACCTGCCGCTGATCTACCCGTTCCTGGTCAACGATCCCGGCGAGGGCACCCAGGCCAAGCGCCGCGCGCACGCCACCCTGGTGGATCACCTCATCCCGCCGATGGCCCGCGCGGAGAGCTACGGCGACATCGCCCGGTTGGAGCAGCTGCTCGACGAGCACGCCAGCATCTCCGCGCTCGACCCGGCGAAGCTGCCAGCCATCCGCCAGCAGATCTGGACGCTGATGCAGGCCGCGAAGCTCGACCACGACCTGGGCCTATCCGAGCGGCCGCACGAAGCGGAGTTCGACGACTTCCTGCTGCACGTCGACGGCTGGCTCTGCGAGGTCAAGGACGTGCAGATCCGGGACAGCCTGCACATACTCGGCGCGCCTCCGGAAGGCGAGGCGCGGACGAACCTGGTGCTGGCGGTGCTGCGGGCGCGGCAGATGTGGGGCGGCGAGCAGAGCCTGCCGGGTCTGCGGGAAGCGTTGGGACTCAACGAAGACGGCAGCGAGGCGACCGCGCGGGTGGACGAGGTGGAAGCCCTCGCGCACGCGCTGGTCGACGGTATGGAGCAAGCGGGTTGGGACACGGCGCAGACCGGCACTGTCGTCCGTAGTGTCCTGGACCGATCAGATGAGCAGGTCAGGAAGGTGCTGGAGTTCGCAGCCACCGAGGTCGTCCCGCGGTTGGACAAGACCACCGACGAGCTGGACATGGTGCTGCACGCGTTGGACGGCGGCTACGTCCCCGCCGGACCCAGCGGCTCACCGCTGCGCGGACTGGTGAACGTGCTGCCTACCGGTCGCAACTTCTACTCCGTCGACCCCAAAGCAGTGCCCAGCAAGCTCGCCTGGGACACCGGCAAGCTGATGGCCGACTCACTACTGCAGCGCTACCGCACCGATAACGGCGACTGGCCGCGCTCAGTCGGCCTGTCTATCTGGGGCACATCCGCCATGCGCACCTCCGGGGATGACATCGCCGAAGTGCTTGCCCTGCTGGGGATCTCACCGGTGTGGGATGAGGCGTCCCGGCGGGTGACCCGGTTGGAGCCGATCGGGCTGGAGGAGTTGGGCCGCCCCCGGATCGACGTCACCATACGGATCAGCGGCTTCTTTCGCGACGCGTTCCCGCACGTGGTAACCATGCTGGACGACGCCGTCCGTCTTGCCGCGAGCCTCGAGGAGTCCGGTAAGGACAACTACGTCCGGGCCCACGCCCAAAAAGACCTCGCCGAGCACGGTGACGAACGCCGCGCCACCACCCGGGTGTTCGGCTCCAAGCCCGGCTCCTACGGCGCCGGGCTGCTCGCGCTGATCGACAGCCGCAACTGGCGTGACGACGCCGATCTGGCCGAGGTCTACTCCGTGTGGGGCGGCTACGCCTACGGCCGCGGGCTGGACGGCGTCCAAGCCCGCGGAGAGATGGAGACCAACTACCGGCGGATCAACGTGGCCGCCAAGAACATCGACACCCGTGAGCACGACATCGCCGACTCCGACGACTACTTCCAATACCACGGGGGCATGATCGCGACCGTCCGTGCACTCACCGGCACCGCACCTGCTGCCTACATCGGCGACAGCACCCGACCGGAAGCGGTGCGCACGCGGTCGCTCGTGGAGGAGACGTCCCGGGTGTTCCGCGCCCGGGTGGTCAACCCCCGCTGGGTCGAGGCCATGCGCCGCCACGGCTACAAGGGGGCCTTCGAGCTCGCGGCCACGGTGGACTACCTGTTCGGCTACGACGCCACCACCGGGGTGATCGCGGACTGGATGTATGAAAAGCTGGCCGAGACCTACGTCCTGGACGAGACGAACCAGAAGTTCATGACCGCATCCAACCCGTGGGCGCTGCGCGGCATCACCGAGCGCCTGCTGGAGGCCGCCGAGCGGGACCTGTGGGCGCAGCCAGCCCCCAAAACCCTCGTCGCGCTCAAAGAGGTCTACCTGCAGGTGGAGGGTGAGCTGGAAGGCGAGTAGCCGGGGGTGAATTATGAAGAGGTGCCGCCCCACGACGATGCCAGCCTGAGCGAGGACGACTTGGTGCGGCTGTGCGCGGCGATGGAGGCGGGCAAGCGTCCGCGGGTCTACCTGCGCGACGCCGTGCCCAGCCTGGGCATCGACGCTGCGAGCTCGGCGCAGGTCATCGCGGTGCAGGGCAGCACGGTCACCGTCCGCCCTAAGGGCGTCGGCGACGACGTCCCCTTCGAGGCGAGCGAGCTGTACAGCAGCCGCGGGGCAGCAGTGCGCGCCGCCGCTGCACCAGCTCCACCTCGCCGGCCACGAGCCCGCAAGGCCGCGCCAGCCGTCCTCAAGGCTGCGGGGCACGGGCCCGCCGCCACCCGGGTCTCGGTGACCATCAACGGCCACGCCAACGGCACTTGGACGGTGCAGAGTGCCCACGGAACGAACAAGGTGGGACCGGCTGCCCGGGTGTCGGTCGATGCGGTGGTCAAGGCGGTCGCCGAACTCGGTGATACGACGGCGCTCAGCGCTGTCGGTGCGGTGCGCGACCACGCCAAGCGGGCCGCGGCCGCCCGGGTGGCCGAGCTAAGCGCCGAGCTGGAACGAGCCCAGGACGCGCTACGCGAACTCGAGCACGGGAAGCATTAAAGCTCCACGGCTCGATGTCTGCCGAAACTGCTGAGTGCGTCCTGAGCATTACCTGTCAATCGGTTGAGAGTGCAGGTAGGAACGGTAAAGACCATCCCTATGTCCCAGGAGGCACGCATGCTTGATCCCACCGCCGACCCCGCCGAGCTCGGCCTGGACCCGCGGCGGTTGCAGCGGATCGAGCGTCATTTCGCCACCTACGTCGAGAATGACGTGCTCGCCGGCTGGCAGGTCGCAGTTGCCCGCCACGGCAGGCTTGCCTACACCGCCACGTGTGGGCACCGGGACCGCGAGGCGGGATTGGCGGTGGAGCAGGACACGCTGTGGCGGATCTATTCGATGACCAAACCGATTACCACGGTCGCGGCACTGTCCCTGCTGGAGGAGGGCGCGTTCGAGCTGACCGACCCGGTGAGTAAGTACCTTCCGGCCTTCGCCGACGTCCGGGTGTGGTCCGGGGGTACGCCACAGGCACCGCAGACCGTACCTGCGGTGGAACCGATCCGGATGTGGCACTTGCTCAGTCACACCTCGGGGCTGACGTACGGCTTCATGAACACGCACCCGGTGGATGCGTTGTACCGCGCGCACGGCTTCGACTTCGGCAACGCCGGTGGCCGCGACCTCGCCGCCTGTGCCGACGAATGGGCGCAGCTGCCCCTGTTGTTCCAGCCGGGGACCCAGTGGGCGTACTCGGTGGCCACCGATGTGCTCGGCCGGGTGTTAGAAGTGCTGGCGGGCAAGCGATTGGACGCGGTGCTCACCGAGCGGGTGCTCGCGCCGTTGGGCATGACCGACACCCGCTGGTGGGTTGATGAGCCCGAGGCCGGACGCCTCGGCGCGCTGTACACCCCGCACCCGGAGACCGGTGCCGCGACGCGGCTGGACTCCGTCGGTTTGGCGGCGCTGCGGGCACCGGCGATGCTTTCCGGCGGAGGAGGCTTGGTGTCCACCGCCTCGGACTACTTGCGGTTCGCGGAGATGCTGCGTCGCGGCGGTGAGTACGACGGAGTCCGCGTGCTGGGTCCGCGGACCCTGGCCTACGCCACCCGCAACCACCTGCCCGGTGGGCACGATCTGGCATCCTTCGGCAGCGGTCAGTTCTCCGAGGTGGCCTACGCCGGGGTCGGCTTCGGGCTCGGGTTCAGCGTGACCACGGAACCCGTGCGGAGCAAGGTCATCGGCTCGGTCGGCGACTTCGGTTGGGGCGGTGCGGCGTCCACCGCGTTCTGGGTGGACCCGGTGGAGGACCTCTGCGTGCTGTTTTTAACCCAGCTGCTGCCGTCCTCGCGCTACCCGATCCGCACCCAGCTGCGCCAGTTGGTGCACCAGGCGATCGTCGCCTAGGTCGGGCGGGGGAGCATCGAGTCGGAGATGATCTTGCGCTGGATCTCGCTGGTGCCCTCAAAGATGGTGGTCAGGCGGGCGTCGCGCCAGTGCCGCTCCACCTGGCGTTCGGTGGTGTAGCCGTTGCCCCCGTGCAGCTGCATGGCCTGGGTGGTGACGACGGCAGCCATCTCGCTGGCGCGGAGCTTGGCCATCGCCGCCTGCCGGGTGCACTCGATGCCTTCGTCCAACAGGTGCGCGACCTGGCGGTAGAGCGCCCGGGACTGCTCCACCTCCGAGGCCATGTCGGCCAGGGCGAAGCGCAGCGCCTGAAAATCGCCGATCGGGTGGCCGAACTGTTCGCGTTCCTGCAGGTACAGGGTGCAGTCCTCCACCGCGGCCTGGGCAACGCCCACGGCACGGGCGGCGGTGTGCACTCTGGCGACGTCCAGCCAGGCGCCGACACCGCTGAAGCCGCCTTCCTGCTCGCGCGACGAGGTGACCACGCTGTCGGCCGGGATGCGGACGCCGTCGAGGTCCAGGTCCCAGGTGAGGAAGCCGTGGTAGCCGATCTTGTCGATGGGCGTGCCGGAGAGCCCGGGCACGAACTCGCCGCGCGGCTTGCGCAGCAGCAGCGTCTCCAGCCCGGCGGAGCGTGACTCGCCGTCCTCGGGCTCACGGGTGCGGACCAGCAGCTGAATGAAGTCCGCGGCCTTGGCGTTGCCGCACCAGCGCTTCTGGCCGGTCACCACCCACTCGTCGCCCTCGCGGACGGCGCGGGTCTGCACACTGGCCAGATCGGAGCCTGCGTCCGGTTCGGACAGTGCGATGGCGCCGATCCACGCACCCCTGGCCGACAGGCGCAGCAGGCGCTCCCGTTCGCCTGCGTCGGCCAAGCCGGTGCCCAGGCCCTGCGCCCGGGCGATGATGCTGGCCACGCTCATCCAGGCGCGGGCCAGCTCCTCGGCGACCATGCAGTACTCGAACGCGCCGAGGCCGAGGCCACCGTGCGCGCGGTCGATGGTGATGCCGAAGTAGCCGAGCTCACCGATCCGCTCCAGCAGGTGTTCCGGAATGACGCCCTTGACCGGGTCCAGCTCATTGGCCACCGGCAGCACCTCCTCGCGCGCGAAGGCACGCGCCTGTTGCTGCAACGCCTCTCGCTCGGGTGTGTGCCACGGCGGTGGCAGCGACGGCAGGGTGGGGGACTGGACGTCGGTCACGGGTGCTCCTTCAGCAGCGGATGCTGTGCGAATGCCGCAGTCACCCGAGATAGTTGTGCGAAAGCGGCATTCGCCAACATAGGCGGGGCTCAGCGGACGCGAGTGACGCGCTCGACCTCCACGCGGTGGGTCAGCATGGATTCGTCGGGGTTGGACACCTGCACCAGCGACGCGCCGGCCGCCAGCACCGCGAGCAACCCGTCCACCAGCTCGGCGGCCGTCGACCACGACGCGCTGGACAGCACCCGGTCCTGCGCGGTGAAGCCCTGACCCGCGGCCGAAGCGCTGGCAGCATGGAGTACCTCGCCCACACTGCGGGCCGCCAGTGCAGGCGCGGTCTCCGGCAGGGACGTAGGCGCGAACGCGTCACCATGCACCCGTACCGCGCCTGCGTAGTCGGTGACACCCACGGGTAGGCCGTCGACGCTGCGCCCGAACGCATCCAGCGAGAGCACAGCTACCTCGGCGGCATACTTGGCCTCGTCCAACCGGTCGTGCGTGCACAGCGCGACGGAGATGTCTTCGCCGAACGGTGCTGCGGGGTCGGTCACCACCGCGCCACACCACCAGGCGCCGAGCAGCACGGCGGCCGTCTGCCAGTGGGCGGGCAGCAACGCGGCGACGCGGTCGCCCGGCTGCACGCCCAGCTCATCGCGCAGCAGGTTTGCCGTCTTGGCCGCCCAGTTGGTCAGCGTCGTGCCGGAGACTTCCACCCGTTCGCCGGTGGCGTCGTCGTAGTACGTGATCCGGGGCCCGGCCGCGTCTGCTTGCAAAATCGGGCGGAGCAAAGCATCGGTGAGGGTGGCCTCGGGTGGACTCATGACGACCAGCGTGCCAAGCGCGGAGTCAGTTGATGCACGGCACCCCGTCGCCCGCGGTGATCGGCGGGGCCGCAGGAGTCGAGGCTGCCGGCGTGCTGCTCGCCGTGGTGGACGCGCCGTTCGACGAACCGGGGCCCGCGTAGGAGCTGCCCAGCACCACGTCGACCGTGCCGGACACGACCGAGGGATCCGCACGTACGGGCAACGCCCCGAGCTCTTTGGCGACCTTGGCGGCGCCAGGATCATCTGCGCGGGCGGCCCGGACGACGCTGTCCTGCTGCTTGCCGGTCGCGGACGTGCTCACCGCTCCCGGCACGTAGCCGGCTTTGGTCAGCGCGCCGGAGACCTGCGCCGCGAGTCCACCGGTGGTGGTGGCGTTGGACACGTTGACCGTGATCGTCGCGGGATCGGGCCCGGACGGGGACGGGGGTGGTGGCGTCGTGCTGGGGCCGGCCGGCTGTACCAGCGAGGCGATGAACTGGTGCACGACAGTCGGATCGAGCGCGACAATGCTCTGGCCGGCGTCGTTGGTGGCGTCGGGGTTGGCGACGGGGACGGTCTCGAAGTGGACCGCTCCGCCGGCGAGGCCCTGCAGTTGGGTGGCGAAGCCCACGATGTTCCAGCCGGAGTCGATGACCACGGACCGCTGCAAGGCGGTGGACAGGTCGGACACCCTGCCGGGGTTGGCCAGCGTGCCCGCGGTCAGCACCTTGCGGGCGAGTGAGGCCATGAAGGCCTGTTGGCGGACGATGCGGTCGAGGTCACCGCGCGGCAGCCCGTGGCGTTGGCGTACAAAGCTCAACGCGTCTGGTCCGCTCAGCGTCTGCTCTCCCGCCGGGAAGTCCGCGCCGGAGAACGAGTCCTGCACGGGAGCCTTCAGGCATACCTGCACCCCGCCGACCGCGTCGGTCATCAGCACGAAGCCGAGGAGGCCTATCTCAGCGTAGTGGTCGACGGTGAGTCCGGTGAGGTCCTGGACGGTGTTCACCAAGGCGGTGCGGCCCGCCTCGGTGGACTGGCGTTCCGCCGAGGTGGGATCGGTCTTCGCCGCCACGAGGCGTTGGTTCTCGGCGTCCTTGGCCTCGCCGTAGACCCCGTTGATCTTGGTCATCCCCTCCGGACCTTTGACCCAGGAGTCCCGTGGGATCGAGATCGCCGTCGCCGAGCTGCCGTTGTTGGGCACGCGGAGCAAGATAATCGTGTCGGTATTGGTGGAGGCGACATCCCCGGCGCGCAGCATCTGTTGCTCCTGGGCCGTTAGCGGCTTGCCCTGCGCGTCCACGCGGCTGTCCATTCCGACGAGCAAGATGTCGGTCGCGCCATCCTTCGCGCCGCTGCCGGCAAGTGCCTCGGTGGTGGCGAGATTGCTGGTCAGAGTGTCCAGCGTGCGCCAGGCTGCGCCGGTCAGCAGCAGCACTAGCGCGGAGACCGTAGCCACGGCGATGCGCCCGGCGGTGGGTCCCGAGGGCCGTGCTGGGGCCGGTCGCGTACGGCGGTGTGCTGCGGTCGGGGCCGGCCGGGCCGGTTGCGGCGAGGGCGGACCAGTGGGCGCTGCGCGCGGCCCGTACCGGCGTCCGCTGCCGCGGTCGTCCGGGTCACGCTTGTCGGGCCACTCGGCCACCCTGGCACTCCATTCGTCGGCTCGTCGGTAGGCGTCCAGGCTAACGGGGACATCGCCGTCGACACGGGAGCGTCGCTCGGCGTGCCAGACTGCGGTTGCCGAAAAGTGGACATCGGCACGGACACTCAGCAGTCATCGTCAGGCAAGGAGGGTTCAGTGCGCTTGCTGGTCACCGGCGGAGCCGGCTTCATCGGGGCGAACTTCGTGCAGCAGACCGTGCGGGAGCGCCCCGAGCACAAGGTCACCGTGCTGGACGTGCTGACTTACGCAGGCAACCGCGCCAGCTTGGACCCGGTCGCCGACGCGATCGAATTCGTGCACGGGTCCATCGCGGATGAGGCGTTGGTGGACCAGCTGGTCGGGCGGTGCGACGTGGTGGTCAACTTTGCCGCGGAGTCGCACAACGACAACTCGCTGTCCACGCCGGAGCCGTTCCTGCAGACCAATCTCGTGGGGACCTTCCGGTTGTTGGAAGCGGTTCGGGCGCACGGCAAGCGTCTGCACCACGTCTCCACCGACGAGGTGTTCGGCGATCTCGAGCTCGACGACGCGCAGCGGTTCACCGAGGACACCGCGTACCGGCCGTCCAGCCCCTACTCCTCCACCAAGGCGGGCGCGGACCTGTTGGTCCGGGCATGGGTGCGTTCCTTCGGCATTGCCGCGACCATCTCCAACTGCTCCAACAACTACGGGCCGTATCAGCATGTGGAGAAGTTCATTCCGCGCCAGGTGACCAATGTGCTGTCCGGGGTGAAGCCCAAGGTCTACGGCAGCGGGGCCAACGTGCGGGACTGGATCCACGTCGACGACCACAACCGGGCCCTACACGCGGTTCTGGACCGTGGACGTCTCGGGGAGACCTACCTCATCGGCGCGGACGGGGAAGCCGACAATTTGACGATCGTCCGCACCATTCTCCGCGTGCTCGGCAAAGCGGAGGACTGGTTCGACTTCGTACCGGACCGGCCCGGTCACGACATGCGGTACGCGATCGACGCGGGCAAGCTGCGCCGCGAGCTGGGGTGGAGCCCGCAGTACGCCGATGTGGAGGCGGGCCTCGCTGCGACCGTGCAGTGGTACGCCGAGCACCGGGACTGGTGGGAACCTGCGAAGGACGCGACCGAGACGGCGTACGCCGAGTTGGGGCGATGAGCGAGCGAAGCGACGTGGGGGTCGGGCATTGAGCGAGCCGTTGGCGTTACTGGTCACCGGGGCCAAGGGGCAGCTGGGCCGCGACGTCGTCGAGCAGGCCAGGGGCCTCGGTCACCAGGTCACTGCGGTGGGTTCGGCAGAGCTGGACATTTTCGAGGCCAAAGCGGTCGACGCCGCCGTTGCGGCAATGGCGGGCGGTACCCGGGCTGTGGTGATCAACTGTGCCGCGCACACCGCGGTGGACGCCGCGGAGACCGCGCCCGAGGCGGCCGCCGCGGTGAATACCGCAGGCCCCGCTCATCTCGCCGCTGCCTGCGTGCGTCATGGCGTGCACATGGTGCATGTGTCCACCGATTATGTGTTCGCCGGCGATGCCGCTGCGCCGTACGAGCCCGGCGATGCGACCGGGCCGCGCTCGGTCTACGGCCGGACCAAACTCGAGGGGGAGCGCGCCGTGCTTGCCGCGCTCCCGAGCGCCCATGTGGTCCGCACCGCGTGGGTGTACGGCGCGCACGGGACGAACTTCGTGTCCACCATGCTGCGCCTGGAGCGCGAGCGTGACACCGTACGCGTGGTGGACGACCAGCAGGGTTCGCCGACCTGGACCGGTGACCTGGCGACGGGTTTGCTCGAGCTCGCCGCCCGCGACGATGTCGACGGTGGCGTGCTGCACGCCACCAACTCCGGAGCAACCACGTGGTACGGGCTGGCCCGAGCGGTGTTCAATGCGGCGGGTGCGGATCCGGCGCGGGTGCAGCCGTGCCGCACCGAGGAGTTCCCGCGGCCCGCGCCGCGCCCGGCATACTCGGTGCTGTCCAACGCGGCGTGGATCGCGGCGGGTCTGACCCCCTTGCGCCCGTGGCGGGCGGCGTTAGACCACGCGATCGCAGGCGGCACCTTCGGGGCTCGGTAGCTCGATGCCGCGAAGCGCCAGCCCGGCCAGCAGCGGACGAACGTCGGCCGGATAGCGACAGGAGTCGAGTCGTCGGCTGCTGCCTGGATATCAAAGTGATACTGTCCGGTGTATGGACGTGTTGATCAGGGACCTGCCGAACGAGGTGCATGCGGAGCTGGCTCGCCGGGCGGCCGCCGGCGACATGAGTCTGCGGGCGTATCTGCGGGGTGTGCTTTCCGACCATGTCGCCGTTCCCTCGATGGGCGAGTGGCTGCAACATGTGCGAGACCTCGGGCCGGCTCATGCCGGCGGCCCGACCGGGCCCGAGTTGGTTGCTGCTGCCCGTACCGAGGACGACGAACTCGTAGGCCGTTGAGCATCGCTGTCGTCGACGCGGCCACGGTCGTCGACCTGATCTGCGACTTCCCCGCGGCTGAGCCCTTCCGGAAGGCCATCGTGTCGGCCGATGCGGTGGCGGCGCCCGCCCACCTTGACGCCGAGGTCCTTTCGGCGTTGGGCCGCCTCAAGCGAGCCGGGCAATTGACCCGGGCGGCCGAACGCGTGGAAGCACTGGCCGCGTTTGGGGCCACGCCCTGGCCGCTCCGGCCCTTGCTGCTGCCGGCGTGGGCGCTGGTGGACCGGATCGCGATCCGTGATGCCCTCTATGTAGCCCTGGCGGTATCGCTGGACGCCATCCTGATCACCTCCGATGGGCGCCTTCGTAGAGGTGCTGCAGGTATCGTCGCCGTGGTCGAGCCCAACGCGTGACTCCATCAGTTTTGGTTGCAAACCGACATCTGCCCGGGGGCCCGGTTGCGCCGGCGACTCGTCCAGCGGTGCTTGTTGGTGGCGCCGGGCGCCGTGGCTCGATCGTGCTCGCAAGGTCCGCCGATGCGCTGGGCGTGGTTTCGCCACAGCACGACAGCAAGCAGCAGACCCCAGACGAGAAACCACAGATCCCAGAGGTAGGCGTGCGAGGCCAGCGCCCGTCGGTCGCCGCCGTCGCCGGCCGATCCCGGGGACCGCGGCAGAACACCGCCAGCTGTGTGCGTAGCCGAGCGCGCGCTCCGGACACCGGGGTTCGCGACTACACCATGGTCCGCGGACGCAGCTGGTTCGCAGTGTCCACCAACTCGTAGCGCCGGGACGGTTCGTCGCACAAGCGGGCCAGCGCCCGATAGGCGCGCTCCAGACCGGTACGCACTCCGCGCTCGGTCAGCGGGCCACCCAACAGCGGTGTGGTGGTCGTCGGCTTGCTGGCCTTGAGCCACTGCAGCGCCGTGCCCAGCAGCAGCGCCCTGGTCTGGTACTTCTGCGCCGGGCTCATGTCAAGTGCGTCCAACCGGCGTGCAGCGTCGCGCAGGGTCGCCTCGTCGATCTGCTGGGCCGCACGGTCGCTCACCATCGCCTGGATCGCGACCAGCCGGGCTGCCGTGTGCTGGCGAGAGCTGTTGGGCACCTCGTCCAGCGCGGCGACCGCGCCGCCGTGGTCGCCGATGCGCAGTCGCTGCCTGGCCAGCCCGAATGCGGCGCTGATGACGCTGGCGTCGGTGCGCCACACCACGTTGTAGTAGTGCAGCGCTTGCACATCCGCCGCCCCACCTGCGCACTCGGCCGCGGCGGCCATCGCCAGCTTGGGGGCCAGCTCACCCGGCAGCGCCACCAGTACCTCAGCGAAGGCGGCGAAGGCATGATCTGGCCGGTGTTGTAGCAGTTCGGCGACCCCGCGATACCACGCGGTGCGCCAGTCGCCGGGCAGCTCGGCGGTCAACTCCTCGAGCACTGTGCGGGCGGGCTCGGCGTGACCGCGCTCAAGGTGCGCTCGCACGAGACGCAGCCGGATCTCCACCCCATGTCGCGGTGCCTCTTGCAGGGTGCGGAACAGGGTATTGATGTCGGCGCCCGCTGCCGTCGCCAGCAGGGTTGCTCCCGGGTCGGCCGGGTCCACCAAGGGCACCGGCAGAGCACCCACGACCTGGATCGGATCGGGTCGGACGGCCGAGTCGACCGACTCATCGGTCCCGAAGCTGGCCCGTTGCGGACTGAAGTTGGTGGACACCCCCGGTCGGGCAGTGCCGTCTTGCTGAGCAAGCACTTCGCGGAGCACACCGGTCAACTGCTCGGCCATCTCGGTTGCCGAAGCGAAGCGGCGTTCAGGGTCGGGATGGGTGGCCCGCAGCAGCGCGCGATGCAGCGACTCGTGGGTGGCGAACAGTGGCTCGGTGTCCGGACCGGCCAGGGTGGTGACCAGGCGGCCATCGACCCGAGGGACGTGCACACAGAGCACGGTGAGCGTCCGTCCCACGGAGTAGATGTCGGTGGACACGGTGGGGCCGGTCTGGCCGATTTCGGGCGCTTGGTAGCCGATGGTCCCGTAGATGGGGCTCTCTTCGTCGTCCAGCGTCATCACCGCGCCGAGGTCGATCAGCTTCAGCTGTTCATCGGTTTGCATGATGTTGTCCGGCTTGAAGTCGTTGTAGGCCAGGCCGATCGAGTGCAGGTAGTCGACCGCGGGCAGCATCTCCAGCACGTAGGCGATGGCCTGTTCCGCCGGCAGCGGGGCGGTGTTCGACTCGCCCTTCTTGCGAGCAACCGTCAGCTGCTTGAGCGAGGTGCCGCCCACGTACTCCATGACGATGTATCCGACCGGTGTGCCGTCGGCGTCGGGGTGCTCCACGAAGTTGTAAATCTTGACGATGTTCGGGTGCTCCACCTCGGCGAGAAACCGCCGCTCGGCCAGTGCCGCGGCCACCGCGGTGTCGTCACCGGAGTCGAGCAATCCCTTCAGCACCACCCACCGGTCGCTGACGTTGTGGTCCACCGCGAGATAGATCCAGCCCAACCCGCCGTGGGCGAGGCAGCCCTGTACCTCGTACTGGCCGACGACCACATCACCCACGCCCAGCTTGGGGGCAAAGGAAAACGCCGTGTCGCACTCAGGGCATCGACCCTCTGTGGGACCGGGAGTACCCCAACCATCGGATTCAGTGTTCGCACGACCCACCGGCTTGCCGCAGTGGCTGCAGAAGCGTTTGGACTCGGCGACCCGCGGGTCGGCCATGATGGCGGTTGCCGGGTCAGTCCACGCCACCCGTGGCACCTGGACCAGGCCGGCGCCGAGGCGGCCGCGTGAGGTAGTGCGCCCGGCCCGCCGCGAGCTCCTGCTTGCGGATCGCCGCCCGCTCGGTCCACCGGTTACCGACGTCACGTCAGTGCTGTGGTCGGTGCGCTCAGTCGAGTCGAGTCGCTGGGTGCCCTCAGCAGTCATGTCCATCATGGATCCTCTGGCTCAGTCGCGGTAGGTCGCAGGCGGTGGCGCAGGCGTGGGACCGAGGGTGGACAACCACCGGGTGTAGATCCGCTGCCAGGTGCCATCGGTCCGTATTCGGTCGAGCACGCCGTTGACGAAACGGACCAGATCGCCGGCACTGCGATTGAGGCCGATCCCGTAGGGCTCCGGGCCCAGGCTCGCACCGACGACCCGCAGGTAGGGGTCTTGGTCTTGCAGCCCGACCAAGATCGAGTCGTCGGTACTGACCGCGTCGACGTCACCTTGCTGCAGCATCACCAGACAGTCGGTCCAGTCGGCCACCCCGTAGACTGTGGGCGCCGGCTTGAGAGCCAGCAGCGTTGACACCGAGGTGGAGCCGGTGGTCGCACACGCCCGCTTGCCGCCCAGGTCGGCCGCTTCACGGATGCCGGAGTCGGTGCGGGCGAGGACTCGCTGGTTGGCCTGGAAGTACACAGTGGAGAAGGCCACGTCCTTCAGGCGCTCGCAGGTGATGGTCATGCTCCGCACCACCATGTCGACCTGACCGCTTTGCAGGGCCGGAACACGTTGGGCCGAGGTCAGCGCCTGGAACTGGATCTTGTCCGGGTCTCCCAAGATTCCGCGCGCCATCTCGCGGGCGACATCGACGTCGAAACCCTCCAACAGCCCGGTCTTCGGGTTGCGGAAACCAAACAGGTAGGTGTTCTGATCGACTCCGACGACCAGCCTTCCGCGGGCCACGATCGTGGCCAGCGTGGGCCCGGCTGACGCCGGGGTGGCCGGCGCAACAGGTGGAGCCGGTGGCGCCGGAGGTTGGCCGGGGGCCGGTGGCGGCGGGGCAGCAGCCGGAGGCGGGATCGGCCGCAGGCTGGCCGTGGGGTTGCAGGACTGGTCGGCCTGCGGAGCGGCGGCCGTCGACGCCGGCACGACCTTGGCCCCCGCAGGTAAGGGAGCCGAGTAAGTCGCGTCGACGCGGGTCAACGCGTTCTGATCCGACCCTGACTGCGCTGTACAGCCGAGTACGACGGCCACTGAGAGCACCGCAATCGTGATCCGCTGCGGACGAGCTGGGGTCATTGGAACTCCCTCAAACGGGGCCACATGCCTGCGGCGGCGGCGACGGCGGCCAACAAGGACAGCACGAGTACACCGGGGGATAGGCCGCTCAGCGCCGCCTGGGCCGAGGACGCCTTGTCCTGCAGCACTTGGCGCGTTGTGCTAATCCCATCGCGCAGTGCGTCGTCCAGTGCGGTGAACTGTGCGGCACTGTCCTGCGGGCCTGCCCCGACCGCGAGGGCCACCGCTGCCGGGTAGTCGCCCGACTGATTGGCCGTGGACACCCGCTTGTGCGCCGCGCTCCAGCCCTCGGCGGCCACGCTCGCAGCCGGTGCAGCTGCAACACCGGACACGCTGCGCAGCCGCTCGGTTAGCGTCGCGGTGGTGTCGGCGAGCGACTTTTCGTAACCGGCGGAGTCCCCGCGGGCGACCAGCATCAAGGTTTCGTCGGCCCGGGCCTGCTGGGCGAGGATGCGCGCCTCCGCCAGCGCAGCCAGCGGCTGGGCGCCGCTGGAACGACCCGCAGCGACCCGCGAGGACGCGAGGACCGTAGCCGTGCCTGCCCAAAGCAGGGCCACCAGGATGCACAGGCTGGCCAGCGACAGTCCGACGTTGATGGTGCGCCTGGTTCGTCTACGCACGTACAGCTGCGCGACGACCAGCGCGATCAGCGCGAGCAATCCGACCACCACACCGGGCCACGGAAGCGTGGAGAGGCGGCTCTGTTGGTCACTGGCCTGCGAATAGTGCTGGTACAACTGATCCGCCGCGGGCAGCAGCGTGGACTGCATGAGCGCCGAGGCTTCCCGCAGGTAGGCCGCGCCCACCGGAAATCCCTGCTGATTGTTGGCCCGCGCGGTCTCGACGAGCCCGGTGTATACCGGCAGTTGGGTGGACAGCTTCGCCAGGGTGGCGCGGGTGGACTCGTCTGCACCGGTGCCTGCCGTACCCAGCGCGGCTGCAGCGGTGTCGATCGATCGGGTGTAGCGCTCACGTACGTCGGCAGGCTCGAGCCCGCCGGCCAGGAATGCGGACGCCGCAGCGGCGTCCGCCTCCGACAATCCCGAGTAGAGGTCCTGCGCGGCACTGGTCAGCGGCTCGTTGCGAACGGTCAAGGTGCTCAGCTGAGTGGTCTGCCTGCTCGTGGTGGTGCTCAGCACCAATGCGGCGAGCACGCTCAACAGCATGAGAACCAGCATGGTCAGCGCGAGGCGCCCAGGGCTGGTCCGCGCGAACCCGGCAAGGGCAGATCGTCGACCGCTGATCGAGCGTCGGTGCCTGCGCGCCGACACGGTGTGCGCGGTGCGGTCTCGCCCCACAGTTGGTGCGGTCGTCACCTGCGCCCCCTCGGCCAGTGCTGTCAACATCCTTCGGGGGCAGAGCCTATAAGACCGCGCACGGTAGCCTCCCCCCGTGGCGCAGCGGTTAGCAGTGGTGACGGTGACGTATTCGCCGGGCGAGCACCTGGAACACTTCCTGCGCAGCCTCGCCGTCGCCACCGCCCAACGTCCGCCGGTTGTGCTCGCGGACAACGGTTCCACCGATGGTGCCCCGGAGGCCGCCGCCGAGTGGCACGAGCAGGTCCAGCTGCTGCACACCGGGGGAAACATCGGATACGGCGCGGCAGCCAACCGGGGTGTCGCGGAGCTGCCCACGGAATACGAATGGATCCTGGTCGCCAACCCCGACGTCGAGTTCCTGCCCGGCTCGGTGGACGAGTTGCTGGCCGCCGCGCGGCGGTGGCCGCGTGCCGCAGCGCTCGGACCGCTCATCCGGGAGCCCGACGGCAGTGTGTACCCCTCCGCACGGGAGGTGCCGAGGTTGCTTGCGGGCAGTGGGCACGCGCTGTTGGGCGGTGTGTGGCCCGCCAACCCCTGGAGCAAGCGCTATCGCAGGCCGGAGGAGCAACCGGGCGAGCGCGCAGCGGGCTGGCTGTCTGGATCGTGCTTGTTGTTGCGGCGTAGCGCGTTCGAGGCAATCGGTGGCTTCGACTCGCGCTACTTCATGTACTTCGAAGATGTCGACCTCGGCGAACGGCTCGCGCGCGCAGGGTGGCACAACGTCTACGTGACCTCCGCGGAGGTGACCCACGCCCAGGGGCACGCAGCAGACCGCTCGCCGAAGGCGATGCTCACCGCGCACCATGACAGCGCGTACCGCTTCCAGGCCTCTCGGCACCCGCAGTGGTACGCCGCACCGCTGCGCGGAGGTCTCAAGCTCGCGCTGGTTGTCCGCAACCGCTGGGTGTCGCGTTAGCGGCGCTCCCCGCGGGCGACGGCAGCCCGCAGGTTCTGCGTGGAGTCGGGGTCGGCAGTGTGCGCGTCGGCCGCCGTCACCCGGTAGCGGGGCAGCACCACGGTGACGGCGGAATCGGCCGGCGAGCCCGCGGTGTCCAGGGTGATCACTCTGCGGTCGCGGGTTCGGGCGCGGGCCAGCACGTCGTCGGCGTTTCTGCGCGGGTCGTAGCCCAGGTTCTCCCGCACTCGGTTCAGCTCGTACGCCACGCTCGCCTCCTCATGCCTACCGAGCAGCACAGTAGTGTCCTCGAGCGAAGAACGCCTTCGCGACTCGCCGCAGGCGTGCGCACCAACTACCGACCCGAAGGGACCGGCATGACGCCGCAGCAGACCGACGCCGTTGTCCTGGTGGGCGGCAGGGGAACTCGGCTGCGGCCGTTGACGATGTCGGCCCCGAAACCGATGTTGCACACCGCCGGGCTGCCGTTTCTGGCCCACCTGCTCTCGCGCATCCACGCCGCGGGAATGCGCCACGTGGTGCTCGGTACCTCTTTCAAGGCCGACGTGTTTGCCGAGTACTTCGGTGACGGTTCGTCAATGGGTTTGGAGATCGACTACGTTTACGAGGAGGTACCGCTGGGCACGGGCGGCGGAATTCGCAACGTGGCCCCCGCATTGCGGTACGACACGACGATGGTGTTCAACGGCGACGTCCTCGGGGGCACCGACCTCAACGCGGTGCTGCACACCCACCGGAGCAGCGAAGCCGACGTGACGCTGCACCTGGTTCGGGTGTCGGACCCGCGTGCGTTCGGGTGCGTTCCGACCGACCCGGACGGACGCGTGACGGCGTTTCTGGAGAAGACGCAGGACCCGCCGACCGACCAGATCAACGCCGGTTGCTACGTGTTCCGTCGCGAGGTGATCGACACCATTCCGCTGGGTCGCGCGGTGTCGGTGGAGCGGGAGGTGTTCCCCGGCCTGCTCAACTCCGGCTGCCTGCTGCAGGGGCATGTGGACGCCGCGTACTGGCGCGACATGGGCACCCCCGAGGACTTCGTCCGCGGATCCGCCGATTTGGTGCGGGGCATCGCCCCTTCGGCGGCCCTGTCCGGTCACCGCGGCGAGTCCTTGGTCCTCGACGGTGCGGAGGTGGCACCCGGCGCACTGCTCATCGGGGGAACGGTCGTGGGCCGCGGTGCGGTGGTCGGGGCCGGCGCGCGCCTGGACGGAGCGGTCGTGTTCGATCAGGCGGTGGTGGAGGCCGGCGCGGTGGTGGAACGCTCGATCGTCGGTTTCGGCGCCCGGATCGGGGCGCGCGCGTTGGTGCGGGACGGGGTGATCGGCGACGGCGCGGTGCTCGGCGCCCGGTGTGAGCTGTTGCGCGGCGCCCGGGTATGGCCCGGGGTGCAGATCCCCGACGGTGGCATTCGCTTCTCCACAGACGTATAAGCGAGCGAAGCGACGTGGGGGTGCAGCATTGAGCGAGCGAAGCGACGTGGGGGTGCAGCAGTGAGCACGGCGACGGTAGGCCTGGTCCGACGGTGGCAGCCCGATTTTGCTGTCGACGTCGGTGCTGCGCTACGGGCACTGCGCCGGGGAACGGGTGATCCCACCTTCCGTCCCGTCGGCGGCGTGGTTTGGCGCGCGTTCAGCACCCCCAGCGGCGCAACCACTCTCGCCCTTCGGTCCAGTTCGGGAGAGGTGCACGCGGACGCGTGGGGTCCGGGGGCGGCCTGGGCACTGGAGCAGGTACCGGCCCTGCTCGGCGCGCACGACGACCCCAGCACCTTCGTGAGTCACCATGAGCGCGTCAGCGCGGCGCGGCGCCGCCTGCCGGAGCTGCGTCTGGGCGCCACCGGCACGGTGTGGGACGTGCTGCTTGCGGCCGTGCTGGAGCAGAAGGTCACCGGCACCGAGGCCTTCCGCTCGTGGCGTGAGCTCGCTCGGCGCTTCGGTGAGCCGGCACCCGGGCCCGCGCCGGAGGGTATGCGGGTACCACCGACCGCGACCGCGGTGCTGGCCATCCCGGAGTGGGAGTGGCACCGCGCCGGGGTGGACTTCAGTCGCCGCCGCGCCCTGCTCGCTGCCGCCTCGGTGGCACACCGTCTCGAGGGCGCCGTGGCGTTGGGCGGAGAAGCCGGCCGGGCGTTGCTGCGCAAGGTGCCCGGCGTTGGCGTGTGGACGGCCGCCGAGGTCGCGCAGCGGTCGTGGGGTGATCCGGATGCGGTCAGCTTCGGTGACTTCCACCTGGCGACGGTCGTCGGTTGGGCGTTGGCCGGGCGGCCGGTGGACGACGCGGAGATGGCGGAGCTGCTGGCGCCCTACGCACCGCACCGCCACCGCGCCGTGCAACTGTTGTTGGCCACCGGGGCGCCCCGGCCTCGGTTCGGCCCGCGACTGAGCCCGCGCGACTTTCGCCACTACTGAGCCGCGTCTCTGCCACACTTACTCGGTGCGATGGCATCGAGAGTTCCGCATTGACCGTGGTGGTGCACCCTCGGGCGGCCGGGGCCCAACTCGCCGGCGACACGGAGCGTGCCAACGACGCGGCCCCGTCGGCGCCGGTCGCGTCACCCGAGCGCATCCTGACTCTCACCGACGCCGTCCTCGCGATCGCGATGACCCTCTTGGTGCTCGACCTGAACACCATCGACTATCAGGGCAGCTCGCCCGGCGCCCTGTGGCGGCTGCTGGGGCAGGAGGGCGGACGGTTCGTCGCCTTCTTCATCGCCTTTTGGGTGATCGCGCAGTTCTGGCTGGTGTACCACCGTCTGTTTCGGCGCATCATCCGGCACGAGGACACCGTTGCGGCACGTAATTTTTGGTTCTTGTTCGGCATCAGCGTGCTGCCCTTCACTACCAAGCTGTTAGGGGAGACCCATGACAACCGGCTGCCGGTCACGCTGTTCTCGGCGAACCTGCTGCTCATCAGCGGGGCACTGTCGTGGCTGGCGAGCTCGGCGGAACGAGCCGGCGCAAGCATCCTGGTGACCGACAAACGCGAGCTGACGATGACCAGCGCTCGACGTGTCACAACCGCGATCCTGTTCGTACTGCCTGGAGCGCTGGCGTGGGTGATCCGACCCGGCACGGCCGAACTGCTGTTCCTGGCCGATGTTCCCGGACTTCTGCTCGCGCGTCGGCGGGAACGCGACAGGTAAAGCGGTTGTCCGCTCAGCCGCGCGACAGCGCAAGCCCCACGAGTTCAGCGACCGTGTCCTGGGCGGCCGACTCAGGTAGTGCGTCCACCGGCCACCAGCGCAGGTCCACCGATTCCACGCTGCGCACGATCTCTGCGCCCTGCTCCGCCCGTACCAGGAAGCGCACATCGAGGTGGCGGGTGGGAACGCCGAGTGAGCAGGTCACCGGATGGGTATCCAGGTGCAGCACCTCGGGGTCGATGTGCAGCTGCTGGACGCCCGATTCCTCGCGGGCCTCGCGCAGTGCCGCGTCGACCAGCGTGGCGTCGATGTCCTCGCAGTGTCCGCCGAGCTGGATCCAGCGCCCCACTCGCGGATGCAGGGTGAGCAGTACGTGCGTGCTGTCGTGGTCGAGCACCAGCGCCGACGCGGTGAGGTGTCCCGGCACGCAGGCGCGGGCGCAGGCGTCCGGTCGGGCGGCGAGAAACGCGAGCACGGTGTGCCGCACGGCGTTCTGCCCGAGGTCCGGGGTACGCCACGCGGCGAGCTGCGCCGTCGCGGCGGCGTGCAGTCGGTCGGTCACCGTCCCACCACCACGTCGCTTCGCTCGCTCACCGCAGCACCAGTCCGTCGTCGGGGTTCTTCGGCTCCCGTACGCCCAGTGGCTGAACGGGATGTCCGATAGCGATCGCGCCGAGCGGACGCCAGTCGGCAGGAAGGTCAAGCTGCCTGCGCACCACATCGGGGGCGAAGATGGTGGATCCGATCCAGCAGGAGCCGAGGTCCTCGGTGGCCAGTGCGACCAGCAGCGCCTGCACCGCTGCTCCGGCCGCCACGGTGAACATGGTCTGCTCGGCCTGCTGGCGCGCCGCGTCCCGGTAGCGGTGCGCGCCGTCGGGAACGCAGCATGGGATGAGGACCTCGGGCGCGTCGCGCAGCAGCGAACCGCGGCCGATGCGCCGGGTGATGGCGTCCTCGCCGAGGCCGTCCGCGGTGAGGTCGTCGCGCCACGCCTGCGCCATGGCGTCCAGCAACCGGGTGCGGACGTCGCGATCACGGAGCCAGACGAAGCGCACCGGCGCGGTGTGGTGGGGTGCGGGCGCGGTCAGTGCCATGCCGACGGCACGCCGCAGCGCCGCTGGGTCCACCGGCTCGCCGGTGAACTCGCGGTCGGATCGCCTGCGCAGCAACGCTTCTCGTCGTCCTTGAACGATGGCTTCGGTGGTGCCGAGGGAAAACATGTCCTCCCCGCCACCGCGGATCAGCGCCGCGGCCGTCGACCCGTCGTCCACCGCCGCGTACCCGCGGAACACCGCCACCGGAATGCCGCCCAGCTTGCCTTTCACCAGATCGGCTGCGGCCGCAATCTCGTCGGCCACCGCGACCTCGGTGACCACCAGGTCGTTACCGTGCGCGTCCGTGCTGCCCGCGTAGCCGTGCAGCACCGCTAGGCCGGCCGAGCCGATGGCCGCGTCGGTCTGACCCACCCGCCAGGCGCGGCCCATGGTGTCGGTGACGATCACGGCTACCGTGACGCCGAGTCGGTCGTACAGCTGTCGGCGTAGCTTGGCCGCACTGGCGTCCGGGTCCACCGGGAGCAACGCCAGCTCGCGGCCATCCACATTGGAGGCGTCGACGCCGGAGGCCGCCTGCACCAGGCCGATTCGGCTCTCGGTGATGAGGGTGCGTCCCCGCCGGGCCAGCACCCGCACCGCTTCGGACTCCACCAGCTCGCGCCGTAGGAGGTCGCGCCCCTCCGGGTCTGCGGGGGCACGCACCAGGCGTCCCTCCACCTTGGACACGACCTTGCTGGTGACCACCACGACGTCGCCGTCGATCAACCACGGCGCCGCTGCAGCGAGCGCCGCCGTCAGGTCGTCGCCAGGGCGAAACTCCGGCAGACCGAGCACCGGGATCAACCGGAGCTCACCGGCGCTGGCGTGGTCGGTCACAAGGTGACTCCGGCCAGCTCCAGCGCGGCTCGCGCCATTTGCTCCGTGGTGGCGGCGTCGGTCATCAACAATGGCACCGAGCGCACCTGCACCCCGGGCACCTCGGCCGTGTCGCCGGTGTGCACCAGCCAGCCGTCCAGCAGCCCGGTGCCCGAGCGGGCGCCGTAGTGGCGGCCCACAGCTTCGGCGGTGGTGTCCACGCCGAGCACTGACAGGCATGCGTCGGCCATCCCCCGCAGCGGACGGTCGGCGACAATGGGGGACACGCCCACCACTGCGGCCGCCGTGGTGCGCAAGGCCCCCCGGAGACCGGGTACCGCCAGCGCGGCGCCGATGCTCACCACCGGGTTGGACGGTGCGAACAGCACCGCGTCCGCCTCCTCGATCGCCGCCAGCACCCCAGGCGCCGGGGTGGCCTGCTCGGCACCGACCTGTACGAACGCGTGCGTAGGCACCTGCGCGCGGTGGCGCACCCACCACTCCTGGAAATGCACGGCCCGCTGCTCACCGTCCTTCGGATCGGTGATAACGACGTGGGTCTCGCAACGATCGTCGGTGACGGGCAGCAACCTCACCTGCGGGCGCCATCGTGCGCACAGCGCCTCGGTCACCGCGGAGAGCGGGTAGCCGGCACCGAGCATGCGGGTACGGATGAGATGCGTGGCGATATCGCGGTCGCCGAGCCCGAACCAATCTGGGTCGGCACCGTAGGCCGCCAACTCCTCCTTGACCGTCCACGTCTCGTTCGCCTGACCCCAACCGCGCTCGACGTCGACCCCACCGCCCAGGGTGTACATGCAGGTGTCCAGATCGGGGCAGATGCGTAAGCCGTGCATCCATACGTCATCACCGACGTTGACCAGCGCCGTGACTTCGTGCTCCGTGTGCTCACCGAGGTCCAGCAGCGTCTCGAGCCCCTGCAGGAACCCCGCACCACCGACGCCACCGACCAACACCGTCACCTTCACGATGCCCGAGCCTAAGCGAGGAATGTTCAGCGCCAGAACAGGAACCCGGATTGGCCGATGCCGGCCAGCAACGACGAACCGCCGACCGCCTCGAACAGCACCCTGGCCACTTCGAACAACCACCCTGCCGCGGTGGGGGAGGTGAACAACAGGGCGAAGAGCGCGAGGGGTGCATACGGTCGCGCCTTATTGGCCAGCGCGCGGGTGGCCTCCGGCAGGTAGGGGTCGATGATACCGAACCCGTCCAGTCCGGGAACGGGAAGAATGTTCAGCAGAAAGGCGACGATCTGGATCAACGCCAGGTAGGACAGCACCTCGGCGAGCGGCAAGGACATGCGAAGGGTGCTCACCGCGACGGTCAGCGCGACCCCACTGACCAGGTTCACCAGTGGGCCCGCCGCCGCCACTGCCGAGTCGACACCGCGCGAGCGCAGCCGGTGCCGCTCGATCCACACGGCGCCGCCGGGCAGCGGAATACCGCCGATGGCCAGCAGCACGATGGGCAGCACAATGCTGAGCACCGGATCGGTGTAGCGGCGAGGGTCCAGACGCAGGTAACCCTTGTCCCGCACCGAGGTGTCGCCGCCTCGATACGCGACGGCGGCGTGGCCGAACTCGTGCAGACAGAGGGTGACCGCCCAGCCGCCGAGTACCAGCAGCACCGCACCGGCTTGGAGCGGGTGCTCACCGCTGCCCGCGACGCCGCTCAGGAGGACCGCGCCGAGCCCGCTCACGGCGATCAGCCCGAGAAACAGCGGGCTCGGCAGGTGACGAGCCAGGGACAACGAGGTGTGCGGCACCGTTTCAGTGTCCCTCGCGCACGCCGGGTGACCTACTTCACGCCGTGTCGTCGGCCACCGTTGTCGGACCGAGGTGATAAGGCGACCCGCCGAGCGCGCTTGACCGCTGCGCTCCCGTCGGGTCTAATCACACCAGTGTTATTACCGGCGCGGAACCGCACCCGGATACTCTTCCCTCGCCGGAGCTGGATGCGAGCGTGACCGTCGACAACTTTGGGGGAAGACCATGCTGAAGGAGGCAAGCGTGCCGGAAGAAGACAGCATGACAGGTGGCAATGCTCGGCCGCTCTCGGTGGTACCGGACGTGATGGACACGCTGTTCGCCGCTGACCCGGCTATGGACTTCCTCGATGAGCAGTGGCAGGAGCGCGCGCTTTGCTCGCAGACCGACCCGGAGGCATTCTTCCCCGAAAAGGGTGGCTCGACCCGCGAAGCCAAACGCATCTGCACCGGCTGCGAGGTCCGCAATGAGTGCTTGGAGTACGCGCTGGCGCACGACGAACGCTTCGGGATCTGGGGCGGGCTCTCCGAGCGCGAACGCCGCCGCCTCAAGCGCAACGCAGTCTGAGCGCGGTGAGCGACCCGACCGACCACGAGTCCGTCCGCGCGGCCCCGGCCTCTGCTGAGCGCCCGGTACCGGGCTTCCGTGACCCCGAGCGGGCGGCGGACCAGCGACGCGTGGCCGCCCAACGCGCGAGCGAGCGCGAGGCCGAAAGCGACCGAGCCGAGCCCGGACCGCGGATGCGTGCCGCCGTATGGCACGCGGTCTACTCACCCTTGACCGCGTTGCTCGCGTTCCTGCTCGCCCTCACCTTCGCGGTGAACCGTGCCCGTATCGGGTCGGCGGTCTCCGGAGGCGCGCTGTTGCCCGCACCCAACGGAGGCGGCACGCTGCTCGCCGACTACCTGCAGGAGTGGCACAGCGTCGGCGGCGGGACCTCCTCGCCTGCGCCCGCTCTGAGTGGTCTGCTGGGGCTGCTCGGGGCCCCGTTCGGCGGCGCCGACCACGCGATTGCCGTGCTGTTGCTGGCCGCCATGCCACTCGCCGGTCTGTCGGCGTACTGCGCGACGCAAGCCACCGGACTCCACCGTGGGCAACGCGCTCTGCTTGGGGGGATCTGGGCGCTGTCGCCGGCAGGCGCAGTGGCCAGATCCTTCGGCCGCATCGACACCCTGTTCACCTATCTTCTCCTGCCCCCTGTGCTGGCCGGGCTCAGCAGCGTGCTGCGGGGTGCTCCAGCCGGCGTGGACAGACGTGGTCGCGCTGTCGCGCGTTCGCGGTGGTTGTCCACCACGGCGGCGACCGCACTCGCTCTCGCCGTACTGACCAGCGCGGCGCCGGTGATGTACCTGCTGATCGTCTTGGTGGCCCTGGTCGGGTTCGTGCTGCTACGACCTGCGCCGGGTACCGGTCTGCGGCGCGCCACGTCGCTGTTCTTCGTGGTGCTGCTCCCGGTCGGGCTGCTGCTGCCGTGGCCCGCGGAACTGCTCACCCATCCCGGAGTGTTCCTGCACGGCGTCGGCTCCACCGGCGGGGTGCCGGACTTTTCCCCGATTCAGCTGCTCACCCTCGGCCGCGGGGTGCCCTCGATCGTCGGCGTGTTGGTGGTACTCGCTGCCCTGGCGCTGCTGATCACCGTCCCGACGTGGCGGATGGCCGCGGGAGCCGCTCTGGTCGTCCTCGGCGCCGCCACCGCGGCAGTCCTCGGCAACGTGCACCGCCCGCGACCGGTGGATCGCGAACTGGCCGTTGGCAATCCCGGCCCGGCGCTGCTGCTGATGTCCGCGGGTCTGCTGCTGGTGATCGCGGTCGGTCTGCAACAGCGGTCCCGCAGAGTCGCGGTGGGACGGCGCTCCCCGCTTATGGCCGCACTCGGAGTGGCCATCGTGGCGGTGCTCGCCGTGGGGGCGGTGCTCGGTGGCTCCGTGGGCGATGTACGTGCCCGGCCCACACCGTCCTTGCCTGCCGCCTTCCAGTACGAGCTGTTGATGAATCAAGCGCTCGTCCTCACCACCGCGGCCGGCGAGCAGCCGGCGCGACTTGCCGCCTCCCCGGTGCTGCCCCAGCTCGGCGACGACGACCTCGCGCTCACCGCGGAGGCGGCAAGTCGGATCACGGCGTGGAGCGACGCCATCACTGCAGGCACTCAAGACGCCGTGGCGGCAGCGGTCGCCCAGGCGGCCGCCTCAGGTGTCGGTGCTGTGGTGCTGCCCGCCGGCACGCGGTTGAGCAGCGGTGTCACCGCCGCGTTGCTGTCCGATGCGGGGCAGACGACTGACGGACGGACGGTGTTCCGGGTACAGCTGCCGGCGCGGGGGGCGCGGGTGCTGGAGCCCGGCTTGGCCACCGCGTCACGCACCGGGGGGCAACCACCCGGGGCCACCGGCAGCACAACTACCGCGGCGCAGGGCACCACTCCCGTCCCCGGCGGACCACCTGAGCTGGGCATCCGGGTCTCTAGCGGGTCCGATGGACGGCTGCTGGTGCTGGCCGCCGAGAACCAGAACGGTTGGGAGGTCCGCGTGGACGGCACGGCGGTGGAGGTGGCGCCTGCCTACGGGCACCTGGTCGGTGTCGCGTTGCCGGGTACCGCCACCGAGGTGACGGTGCAGCGCTCGAGCACGGTGCGCAGCATTCTGCTGCTGGTGCAGGCGGGCGTGCTGCTGTTCACCCTGCTGCTGGCCATCCCGCCCCGCGGGCGGGTCCGCGAGTTCAGTCCCGCTCAGCAGCGCCCGGGTCGTCGTCGCCCTCGCCGTCGGGGTCGATGGTCGCTGCGTCGACGCCGAGGTAAGTAGCGACCTGCTCCACCAGCACCTCGTGCAGTAGGTCGGCCAAATCGTCGGGCTGCCTCGCCCGCAGCTCCAGCGGTCGCCGGAACAACACGATGCGCGCCCGGGTCATGCCGCCGTTGCGGTCCACCCCGGCTTTGACCAACCGGGCCAGCGGCACTGCGGCGTCGGCCAAGATCTCCGGCGGCCACTCTGTCGCCTCCACGCCGTGGCTGCGGACCCGTTCGATGTCCGCAGCGGCCACCGGTGGCACCTCGTCCACGGCGATGTCCAGAGCCTGCAGCCGGGCGTGCCAGCGCTGATTGATTGGGGCCAACGCCTCGAGGACCAATCCGTCGAAGCGCTCGGCACGGCTGCGCCACGCGGGCACCGTCCTCGGCAACACCGCCCCGCGCACGCCATGTCCACGACGCTCGGTGTGGCGCGCCGAGCGGGTCGGCCGAGCGCGCGGTGATGGTGGGCCCATATGGCGTGAGCGTACCGAGCCGGAGTGCGAGGTGGACCGGCGAGTCGGGCGTCGGTGCGCAGCGTGGGCGGATAGTGTCGCGACCGTGAGGTCAACGCGACGGTGCTCCCGGCCCGGATGTGCGCATCCCGCTGTGGCCACGCTGACCTACGTCTATTCCGACTCGACCGCGGTCGTCGGCCCACTGGCCACCAACGACGAGCCGCACTCCTACGACTTGTGCGAGCGGCACGCGGTACGCCTCACCGTCCCGCGCGACTGGGAGGTTGTGCGGCACGTGGGGGGATTTGCCTCGGTGAAGCCGGACGCAGACGACCTCACTGCGCTGGCGGAGGCAGTCAGGGAGGCCGGACGTACAGACCGCCCCACTGCAGGCGACGCCCCGGCGTCCGGTGCGCGCTCCGCCCACGAGTTCGGTGCCACCACCGGGCGGCGCGGACATCTCCGGGTGCTGCCCGATCCGCCCGATTGAGCTGCCGCACCCCGCAGATAAGCTGGCAGCGCCGACGACCGTCGGGATGGACGGATGGACGGAGCCGGTTTCGTGGATGAGCAGGTCGCGCAGGATCGATCGGGGCTGCTCGCTGCGGTGATCAAGGCCTACGACGTGCGTGGCGTCGTCGGCGAGCAGATCGACAGCGCGCTGGTCCGGGACATCGGGGCGGCCTTCGCCCGCCTGGTCGGTGCGGACGCGTCGACAAGGGTTGTGGTAGGCCACGACATGCGCGAGTCTTCCCCTGAGCTGGCGGCGGCATTTGCTGAAGGCGTGGTGGCCCAGGGGTTGGACGTCATCCACATTGGACTGTCCTCGACCGACCAGCTGTACTACGCCTCCGGGGTGCTGGCGTGTCCCGGAGCGATATTCACCGCCAGCCACAACCCCGCGCGGTACAACGGAATCAAGTTGTGCCGGGCCGGCGCCAAGCCCATCGGCCAGGACACCGGCCTGGCGCACATTCGCACCGAAGTCGCCGAGCGCCAGGCGGACCTGGCTGCGCCACGGGGAACGATCACCCAGCGCGAGGTGCTGCAGGAATACGCGCAGTACCTTCGAGAGCTGGTCGACTGCTCGCAACTGCGTCCGCTGACCGTCGCGGTCGATGCAGGCAACGGGATGGCCGGGCACACGGTGCCCGCCGTGCTCGGGCCCCTGCCGATGACGGTCGAGCCGCTGTACTTCGAGCTGGACGGCAACTTCCCCAACCACGAGGCCAATCCGCTGGACCCGGCGAACCTCGTGGACCTGCAGGAGCATGTCCGCACGACGGGGGCGGACATCGGCCTGGCTTTCGACGGCGACGCCGACCGGTGCTTCGTGGTGGATGAGCGAGGCGAACCCGTCTCGCCCTCCGCGGTCACCGCGCTGGTCGCCTCCCGAGTGCTGGCCCGCGCGCCGGGATCGACGATCATCTACAATCTGATCACCTCCCGCGCGGTCCCCGAGCTGGTGCGTGAGCTCGGCGGCAATCCCGTCCGGACCCGGGTGGGCCACTCGTTTATCAAGCAGGAGATGGCCGAGCGCGGGGCAGTCTTCGGCGGCGAGCACTCGGCGCACTACTACTTCCAGGACTTCTGGTGCGCAGACTCGGGGATGCTCGCCGGGTTGCACGTGTTGGCTGCGCTGGGGGAGCAGGACCGCCCGCTCTCCGAGCTGATGTCGCAATACACCCGGTACGCCGCCTCCGGGGAGATCAACTCCACGGTGGCCGATGCCGCGGAGCGCACCGCCGCGGTCTGCGCCGCCTTCGCTGATCGCACGGTGGCCGTCGATAGGCTGGATGGTGTGACGGTGGACCTGGCCGATGGCGCCTGGTTCAACCTGCGCGCATCCAACACCGAGCCGCTGCTCCGGCTCAACGTCGAAGCCACTGATGAGACGGCCGTCGCCGCGTTATGCGAGGAGATCCTCGCGATCGTGCGGCACCCCACGAGAGAGGACGGCTGAATCATGGCTGTAGATCTAGACCCCCGGCTCATGGAGATCCTTGCCTGCCCATGCCCGGCGCACGCGCCGTTGCGGCCGGGCACGGCCGACGACCCGGCAGCCGATGCGCTCACCTGCACCCACTGTGGTCGTAGCTTCCCTGTGGTCGACGGCATTCCGGTCCTGCTGCTGGACGAGGCGCTAAATACGACGGACGCACCGTCGACTCCATGAGCTCAGCCACGCACCCGACATCGCCGCTGGAACCGACGGACCTCGACGACGCCGCGCGGCTGCTCGCCGCGGACTCGGAAGGTCGGCTACGGGGCGCTGCGTCGGCTGGCGCACTTGTCCGTTCGGTGGCGGAGGACGCCCGTCGCGGGGTACTCGCCTCGCTGCAGGGCCGTACCGTGCGCAGCGTGGTGCTGATAGCCGCCCGCGGACCCGCGCGGCACGCGGCGCTGCTGCTGCAGGCATTGGTCGGTGACGTCGCCACCGTGCCTGTGGTGCACGCGGCCCAGACGCCGCGGTGGGTCGGGGCGCTCGATGTGGTGGTGGTGGCGACTGACGATCCGGGCGACGCGCAGTTGGCGCAGTCGGTCGCCTCCGCCGTCGGACGCGGCGCCGAGGTGGTGCTCTGCGCGCCGGTCGAGGGTCTCCTCGCCCCCGCGGCCGCAGGCAAGGCGCTGGCACTCCCTCCTCGCGTGTGGGTCCCCGACGGCATGGGGCTGTTGCATTTCGCCGCCGCCGGGCTCGCTGTCCTGACCGCGTTGCGGGTCTGCGCCACGCCCGATCTCGCTGCCGTGGCCGATGAGCTCGACGCCGAGGCCGAGCGCAACCAGGCTGGCCGCGAGGTGTTTGCCAATCCGGCGAAGGCGTTGGCTCTGCGCTGTTCCGGCAATAACCTTGTGCTCGCCGCGGACTCGACCGCGCCCGGGGTAGTGGCGGCCCACCTTGCCGGGTCGCTGTTGTCCTACGCCGGAATGGTAGCGGTACCCGTGGAGCTCGCGCAGGCGTTGGTCGCGCAGCCGGTGTCGGGGGCCGACTCGGTTCAGTCGCTGTTTCACGACCCCGAGATCGACGGACCGCTGCCGGTGACGCCGCTGCGAGTGGTGCTGCTCGGAACGGCGAGTGAGCGAACTCGGCTGCAGGCGCGCAGTGCGGCGTTGACCGACGTCGAGCTGGCTCTGGGGAACATTGAATCGGGTTTGCTGCAAGACGACCCGATCGCGGAACTACTGCAGCTGGCGGCGCGGTGCGAGACAGCGGCCGTCTACCTGGGGTTGGCCACGGCACAAAACTGAGCAAATCGCAGTGGTGGTGCTGGGACGGGAGGTAGGAAGTGCAGCAGTTGCAGGGGGTGGTGCGCAACTACGCGTGGGGTTCACGCACCGCACTCGCCGAGCTCACCGGACGCAGCGCGCCGACCCCGCAGCCCGAGGCCGAGCTGTGGCTGGGTGCACACCCCGTCGGCCCGTCGGCGCTGCTCGGCGCCACCGAGTCCACCTCGCTGCTCGGCGCCATCGGGCACGACCCGCTGATGCAATTGGGTGACTCGTGCCGCACGCGATTCGGCGACCGACTCCCGTTTCTGCTCAAAGTCCTTGCCGCGAATGAGCCGTTGTCATTGCAGGCCCATCCCAACGTCCAGCAGGCGCAGGAGGGTTACGCCGAGGAACAGCGACGCCAGGTCCCGCTGGACGCACCCGAGCGCAATTACCGCGATGAGCTCCACAAGCCCGAGCTGGTGTGCGCGCTCACCCCTTTCGACGCCCTGGTCGGCTTTCGGCCGATCGACCGCACCGTCGCCTTCCTTAATCTGCTGAACTGCCCCGCGCTCGCCGAGCATGTCGCTGCGCTGGCCGCCCAATCGCACGCGGACGGTCTGCGGACGCTTTTTACCACGTGGGTCACCTTGCCCAATGCAAGACTGCACGCCCTGCTGGCCGACGTGCTGGCAGCCTGTGCGCGACTGGCTCGGGCCGGTGGCGAGTTCACGCTCGAAGCCACGACGGTGTGCGAGCTCGGACGGCGCTACCCCGACGACGTAGGGGTGTTGGCGTCTTTGCTGCTGAACCGGGTGAGCCTGCAGCCGGGACAGGCTCTCTACCTGCCCGCGGGCAACCTGCACGCCTATCTCGGCGGCGTCGCCGTCGAGGTGATGGCCAACTCGGACAACGTGTTGCGCGGTGGGTTGACCACCAAGCACGTGGACGTGCCCGAGCTGCTCCTGGTGCTGGACTTCACTCCGCGCGACGTCGAAGTGTTGAGTGGGACGGGCGAGGGTGCAGAGCGGGTGTACCACACCACCGCGAGTGAGTTCGTGCTTTCGTGTCTGCAGCTGGAGACGGATGCTGCGAGCACGCTGCGCCATGCCGGACCGCAGATCCTGCTCTGCACAACGGGCGCGGCCCAAGTGCGCTGCGGGGACGCCACGGTGCGGCTGAGCAGGGGCGGTGCGCTGTGGGTAGCCGCCGGTGATCCAGCGGTTCAAGTGGTCGCCGAAACCGACGCGCAAATCTTCCGGGTGCGGGACGGGTTGGATCGACATTGAGGAGCCGGAATGTCAGCTAGTGGCGGAAGTAAGGCGATCGTCGCTGCGTTGGCTGCGAACGCAGGCATCGCCGTGGCCAAGTTCGTGGGTTTCCTGATCACCGGGTCATCTTCGATGCTTGCGGAGTCGGTGCACTCGCTGGCCGATTCCTCGAACCAAGGCTTGCTGCTCTTGGGAAAGAAGCAGGCGAGGCGCGCGGCTGATCGGTTGCACCCCTTCGGGTTCGGCCGCAGCCGATACTTCTACTCCTTCGTGGTTGCGCTGGTGCTGTTCACCCTGGGCTCGGTGTTCGCGCTGTACGAGGGCTTCCACAAGATCAGCCAGCCGGAGCCGCTCAGCTCGCCGTGGGTGGCCGTCGGAGTGCTGGTCGTTGCGGTCGGCCTGGAGGGGTACAGCTTCCGGACGGCGATGCACGAGTCGCGTCCACACAAGGGTGCGGCCAGCTGGTGGCAGTTCATCCGCACGTCGCGCAGCCCTGAGCTGCCCGTCGTGCTGCTGGAGGATGCGGGCGCGCTGGTCGGCCTAGTGCTGGCCCTGGCCGGCGTCGGGCTCAGCGTGCTCACCGGCGACCCGGTGTGGGATGGGGTGGGCACCGTCGGCATCGGGCTGTTGCTCGGCGTCATCGCCACCGTGCTCATCATCGAGATGCAGAGTCTGCTGATCGGAGAGGGGGCGACAAGCGCCGAGGAAGCGGCGATTCTGCAGGCGCTCGTGGGCGGGGCGATCGTACGAGTGATCCACTGCAAGACGCAGTACCTGGGCCCCGAGGAGCTGATGGTGGCCGCGAAGCTTGCCGTGCCCCGCCAGGTCTCCACCGCCGAGCTCGCCGAGGCAATCGATGCTGCCGAGCTCCGCGTGCGCATCGCGGTACCAGCGGCGCGGGTGATCTACCTTGAGCCCGACCTGGATCGAAATTTCACCGCCGCGGTGGAAGTGGGGGCCGACCAATCGCCCATTGTGGCCCAAGATGAGTAGCGTGTCCTCCGTCACTATCGCGGTGGGTCCCACAAGGACTCGTCCACCCAGCAGGAGGCAGCGCAGATGAGCCGAAGCAGTCTGATTAGAACCAAGTCGATCGAGCAGTCGATCGCCGATACCGACGAGCCCGGCCATCAGCTGAAGAAGGCACTGGGCCCGATCGACCTGATCGTGTTCGGCGTCGGGGTGGTCATCGGCACCGGCATCTTCGTGCTGACCGGCGAGGCGGCCGGTCTGGAAGCCGGCCCGGCGGTGGCCCTGTCCTTCGTGTTCGCGGCGATCGTCTGCGCGCTGGCCGGCTTGTGCTACGCGGAGTTCGCCAGCACCGTACCGGTGGCGGGCAGCGCGTACACCTTTTCCTACGCCAGCCTGGGTGAGCTGGTCGCGTGGATCATCGGGTGGGACCTCATCCTGGAACTCGCCTTGGGCGCGTCCACGGTGGCGGTGGGCTGGTCGACCTACCTGCAGTCGCTACTCGAGAGCGCCGGGATCACTTTGCCCTCCTCGATCGCCGGTGACAAAGCGACTGTTAACGTCACCGCGGCGGCCATCGTGCTCATCCTTACCGGGGTGATCTGCCTCGGGATCAAGGTGTCCAGCCAGGTCAACGCGGTGGCGGTCGCCCTCAAGGTCGCGGTGGTGCTGCTGGTGATCGTGGCCGGCGCTTTCTACATGAAGGCGGCGAACCTGTCACCGTTCGTTCCGCCGACCGGATCGCCCGGGGCGAACCCCGCGGAAGCGCCGAGCCCATCACTGCTGCAAGACGTCTTCGGCTTTTCCCCCGGCGCGTTCGGCATCAGCGGGATCTTCACCGCCGCCGCCACCGTGTTCTTCGCCTTCATCGGGTTCGACATCGTGGCCACCGCCGCCGAGGAGACCAAGAAGCCCCAGCGCGACATGCCCATCGGCATCTTCGGCTCGCTCGCCATCTGCACCCTGCTCTACGTCCTGGTGTCCGTCGTCATCACGGGCATGGTGAAGTTCGACAAGATCGATGCCAAGGCTCCGCTCTCTTCCGCCTTTAAAGACGTGGGGCAGGGGACCATTGCCACCTTGGTCAACGTCGGCGCCCTCATCGGCCTGACGACGGTGATGATGATCCTGATGCTGGGGCAGAGCCGGGTGTTCTTCGCGATGAGTCGAGACCGGTTGCTGCCCGACGTGTTCGCCAAGGTGAACCCGCGAACCAGCACGCCGATGGTCACCACCGTGGTCACCGGGATTGTGGTCGCGGTGATCGCCGCCTTTGTGCCGCTGACCGAACTGGCCAAGCTGGTGAACATCGGCACGCTGTTTGCCTTTGTGGTCGTCTCCATCGGCGTGGTGGTGCTGCGCCGGACCCGCCCGGACCTGCCGCGGGCCTTCCGCACGCCGCTCGTGCCCCTGGTCCCGATTCTGTCCGTACTGGCCAGCGTGTACCTGATGTTAAACCTGCCGCTGCAAACTTGGTACCGGTTCCTCGCCTGGATGGCTATCGGGTTCGTGATCTACTTCGCCTATAGTCGGCGGCGCAGCACCCTGGCTCGCGGCTACCAACGACCGGACTCTATGAAACCAGCAGTGGACAGCACCAGCCACTAACCCACGCTCGGGTAGGGACGGTTATTCCGCGTCGAGGCGGGCGAGCTGCTCGGCGGTGAGCAACAGCTCTGAGGCCGCAGCCGAGGCCACCGCGCTCTCCGGTCGCGACGCGCCCGGAATCGGCACCACGACGTCCGCCGCGGCAAGCTCCCAGGCCAGCGCCACCTGCTGGGAGCTCACGCCGTGCTCCTCGGCGACCTCGGCAAAGGCGTTGTGCGCCGTGCCCAGCTCGCTCGCCTTGGCGATCCCGCCCAGCGGCGACCAGGGAAGGAACGCGACGCCGAGGTCCGCGCAGACGTCGAGCTCCGCTTTGGAGCTGCGGTACTTCGGTGAGTACTGGTTCTGCACGCTGGCCAGCCGGCCGCCGAGCACGGTGTGCGCGGTCCGAATCTGCGCACTGTCGAAGTTGGACACCCCGGCCATCCGAATCTTGCCGGCGTCCAGCAGCTCACCCAGCGCGCCGACCGACTCCTCGATGGGAACGTCGGGGTCCGGCCGATGGAACTGGTACAAACCGATGGATTCCACACCGAGCCGACGGAGCGACGCTTCACAGGCCTCGCGCAGGTAGTCAGGCCGTCCGTTGAGCTCCCAGCTGCCGTCCTCGGTACGGGTGTGGCCACCTTTGGTGGCCACCAGCACCTCGTCAGCGGAGCCGCCCCAGTGGTGCAGGGCCTCGGCGATCAGCTCCTCGTTGTGCCCGAACTCCGAGCTGTCCAGGCAGTAGGCGTCGGCGGTGTCGATCAGCGTCATGCCAGCGTTCAATGCCGCGTGGATGGTGTCGATCGATTGTTGCCGGTCGCCACGGCCGGAGACCGACATCGGCATCCCGCCCAATCCGATGGCGCTGACGGTGTGGTCGGCGATCTTTCGGTATTCCATGCGCTCCACACTGCACCGTGCTGCGCATGCCTGCCACCCCGAGGGCGTTACTGTTGGGTCCATGCGGCGGTGTCGTGGCGAGCTGGTTGGCATCCGCGAAGCGGCTGCCCACCCCTCTGGGGAAACCCCAGGGAGCACGACTTCACCGAGGCATGGCGCCCCGCGCACCCGGCCACGCTTCGCGTGCGGATTGTGCGCGGTAGGAGCGAGAATTCGTCGCCCGCCACCGCCGCATCCTTTCCGTGCCCGCGTATGGGGCACGTCCGACCTACGGTGCCCGCACGTCGGGCAGCGCGGGTGACCGCCGACGACAACGGTCCGCCGATGTGGTTCCTGCGGCGCTTCGCCGAGCACTTTGCCGATGCCGCACTGGGCGGCGGCTGGGCGCGTGCGAGATCGCGGAGCGGCTTGCGGCGGCCGGGTTGGAGCCGGGTGACGCCGAGACTCTCGCGCCCCGCTTGCTCCTGCACGCGCCGACCCGCCCGCTCGACCCCGGGCAGCTCAGTGCACTGATCCGGGGTTAACCGACTCTGGCGGCGCCGGTCGGTCAACCAGCGACCCCCAGCTGCCCGGACCCGGCGATGGCATGGCGGTGGGCGGTGCCGCAATGGCAGAACGCAGGCCAGCTCGCCGACGCGATAGACCTGTATCCCGGTGAGCTGGACTGGTTCGCCGACATCCAGGGTCGAAACCGCCACGCGCCGGCGCCACTGCGGCACTACCGCGCGCTGTGGCTGCCCACTGGCGCCGCCGGTGTACGCCTGATCGAGGCTCCGAAGCCGCGATTGGCTGAGCTGCAACGCCGGCTGGCCCGGAGAGTGCTGGCCGCGTTGCCCGTGCACGACGCCGCCCATGGCTTCCGCCCTGGTCGCTCACCTATGAGTTTTGGCGCACCGCACGCGGGCCGTGCCATGGTGCTCCGGTTGGATCTGGCCGGCTTCTTCACCACCATCACGGGCGCCAGGACCCGGGGACTGCTGCGACGCGCGGGGTATCCCGCGCCCGTAGCAGCCACGCTCGCCGGATTGCTGACGGTCGCGACAGCGCCGGACGTGCTCGCCCGCGCCCCGGCCGGACCGTCCGGCAGCGCTCAGGAAGCGACCCGCTGGCGGATGCTTCGGCGTCTGGACCAGCCGCACCTGCCGCAAGGCGCCCCTTCATCGCCGGCGCTGGCCAACGCGATCGCCTACCGACTCGATCGCCGCCTCGCCGGCTTGGCCGCCGAACTCGGCGCCTACTACACGCGCTACGCCGACGACCTCGCACTCTCCGGAGACGCGAACCTGCCGCTGCATCGGTTGCTGCCCGGCGCGCGCAGGATCGTGACCGAGGAAGGGTTCCGGATCAGCGCAAACAAGACCCGGATCACCGCCGCACACCAGTCTCAACGCCTGGCCGGATTGGTCGTCAACCATGCTCCGGCCGTAGCCCGCCGCGACTACGACGCCCTACGTGCGCTCCTGCACAACTGCGCCACCACCTCCGTGGCCGAGCAACACCATCGGTCGGGGTGGCCCGGTTCTCCCGAGCAGTTCCGCGCCCACCTGCTCGGCAGGATCGGTTGGGTGTCGACCAATCGCCCTGATCGCGGCCGTAAGCTTCGGAATTTGTTCGACCGCATATCGTGGTGATCCGCTGGCGTGCGTCCGGTAGCGGTGGCCGGGGTGAGTGGCCGCGCCGGCTGCTTGAGCCGATAGCCTGACACGCGCACCCCGCCCCTCACGAGGAGACAACACTGATGACCACGGCTACACCCCAGCTCACCGTAGACACGCGTGGCGGTATCGATTTCAAGGTCGCCGACCTCGCGCTCGCCGAGTTCGGCCGCAAGGAAATTCGGCTCGCGGAGCACGAGATGCCGGGCCTGACCACGCTGCGCCGGGAGTACTCCGAGGTCCAGCCGCTCAAGGGCGCTCGCATCTCCGGTTCGCTGCACATGACGGTGCAGACCGCCGTGCTCATCGAGACGCTCGTCGACCTCGGCGCCGAGGTCAGGTGGGCATCCTGCAACATCTTCTCCACCCAGGACCACGCTGCCGCGGCCGTGGTCGTCGGTCGTCACGGCACGCCGGAGGAGCCCAAGGGTGTGCCGTGCTTCGCCTGGAAGGGCGAGTCGTTGCAGGAGTACTGGTGGTGCGCGGAGCAGATGCTCACCTGGCCCAACGGTGAGACCGCGAACATGATTCTCGACGACGGTGGCGACGCCACGATGTACGTGCTCAAGGGGGCGCAGTACGAGAAGGCAGGTGTCGTTCCGTCCACTGAGGACACCGACTCCGAGGAGTACCAGGTGGTACTGGAGAGCCTGCGTCAGTCGTTGGCGGGCAGCACCACCAAGTGGACCGAGACCGCTGCAGCCGTCAAGGGCGTCACCGAGGAAACCACCACCGGGGTGCACCGGCTGTATCAGTTCGCCGCTGCCGGTGAGCTGGCCTTCCCGGCGATCAACGTCAACGACTCGGTGACCAAGAGCAAGTTCGACAACAAGTACGGCACCCGGCACTCACTGATCGACGGCATCAACCGTGGCACCGACGTGCTGATCGGCGGCAAGGCGGTATTGGTCTGCGGCTACGGTGACGTCGGCAAGGGGTGTGCGGAGGCACTGAAGGGCCAAGGCGCGCGGGTCACCGTCACCGAGGCCGACCCGATCTGTGCGCTGCAGGCCATGATGGACGGGTTCTCGGTGGAGACCGTGGAGCAGGCCATCGGCCGGGCAGACATCGTCATCACCTCCACGGGCAACCTGGAGATCATCACGCTGGAGCACATGCGGCAGATGAAGCACCAGGCGATCCTCGGCAATATCGGCCACTTCGACAACGAGATCGACATGGCCGGGTTGCAGGGCGACAAGGACATTCACCGGATCAACATCAAGCCGCAGGTGGACGAGTTCGTGTTCGGTGACGGGCACTCCATCATCGTGCTGTCCGAGGGGCGCCTGCTCAACCTGGGCAACGCCACCGGGCACCCCAGCTTCGTGATGAGCAACTCCTTCGCCAACCAGGTGATCGCGCAGATCGAGTTGTGGACCAAGCCCGACGAGTACGACAACGAGGTGTACCGCCTGCCCAAGCACCTGGACGAGAAGGTGGCCCGCATCCACGTCGAGGCGCTCGGCGGCACGCTCACCAAGCTCTCCAAGGAGCAGGCGGAGTACATCGGCGTCGACGTCGAGGGCCCGTACAAGCCCGATCACTACCGCTACTGACGCACCGTCCAAGGGCGTTCAGTGACCGGAATGCGCGCTGACGGGTCGAAAATGGGCGTTGAGGTCACCGAATGCCCTTTAGGAGGGGGCAAGGAAGGAGCCGCCGTGGGTGCACTGGTGGCGGTCGAGGGCCTCGACGGGGCGGGCAAGCGGACACTGAACGCCGCGCTGGCCAAGGAGCTCGAAACCAGGGGCATGCGGGTGGGCACCATGGCCTTCCCCCGCTACGGGCGCTCGGTGCACGCCGATCTCGTCGCCGATGCGCTGCACGGGCGCGCCGGCGACCTCGAGGACAGCGTGCACGGGATGGCGGCGCTGTTCGCCCTCGACCGGGCCGGAGCCGTCGAGGAGCTGAACACGCTGCTCGCCGGGCACGACGTGGTGCTGCTCGACCGCTACGCCGCCTCCAACGCCGCCTACGGGGCGGCCCGGCTGTACCAGGACGCGCAGGGCGATTTTGCGACGTGGATCCGTGAGCTGGAGTTCGGGCGCTACGCGCTGCCTGTTCCCGCGTTGCAGGTGCTGCTCCGCGTGCCGGTGGCCGTGGCGGCCGCGCGGGCGGTGCAGCGCGCGGGCACCGACGCTTCCCGCACCAGGGACGCCTTCGAGCGCGACGACGGCTTGCAAGCCCGGACCGGTGCGGCTTACGAGGGCCTTGCGGCCGATGCCTGGGTGTCGCCGTGGTTCGTGCATGCCTCCGGCGCCGAGTGTGCGACCGTCGGTGCACTTGCGGATCGTGTGCTGTACCCGGCCGGTTAGATGGTCTCGAGCCCGCGTCGCAGCCGCACGTCGGGGCCGGTAGATGACACGATAGGCGGCATGAAGCCTCGGATCTTGGTGGTCGACGACGACGCAGCATTGGCGGAGATGCTCACCATCGTGCTGCACGGCGAAGGAATGGACGCCGCCGTTGTCGGCGACGGCTCGCGTGCGTTGGCCGCCGTCCGGGAGTTCAAGCCCGACGTGGTGTTGCTCGATCTCATGCTGCCGGGAATGAACGGGATCGACGTGTGCCGCGCCATCCGGGTGGAGTCCGGTGTGCCGATCGTGATGCTGACCGCCAAGACGGACACCGTCGACGTGGTCCTTGGGCTGGAATCCGGGGCGGACGACTACGTGATGAAGCCGTTCAAGCCCAAGGAGCTCATCGCTCGGCTGCGGGCCCGGCTGCGCCGCACCGACGACGTGCCTGCTGAGCTGCTGGAGATCGCCGACGTCAGCATCGACGTCCCTGCCCACCAGGTCACCCGCGGCGGAGCGCACATCGCGCTGACTCCGTTGGAGTTCGACCTCCTGGTGGCGCTGGCTCGCAAACCACGCCAGGTGTTCACCAGGGACGTGCTACTCGAGCAAGTGTGGGGCTACCGCCACGCGGCCGACACCCGCTTGGTCAACGTGCACGTGCAGCGGTTGCGCGCCAAGATCGAACTCGACGCCGAGCACCCCGAGGTGGTACTCACCGTTCGCGGGGTCGGGTACAAAGCCGGGCCGCCGTGATCGGTGGCCTTGTCCGCGCACTGCGGAACAGCAGGGCAATGCGCGCGCTGGGCCGAGCGCTGCGCCACCTCCGGCGCCTTGGTGTCGCCGCGGCATGGGTTTTCGCCCACTCCTGGCGGCGGTCGCTGCAGCTGCGGGTGGTCACCTCGACCATGGTGTTGTCCTTCATCGTCCTGCTCGCCCTCGGCCTGGTGCTGCTCAGCCAGGTCACCGCACGGCTGCTGGATGCCAAGGTCACCGCGGCGACCGAGGAGGTCGAGCGCGCACGGGCGACAGTGCAGCGCGAACTCGCAGGCGCGGATGAGAGCAACTCCCTGCGTAGCAGGCTGACCAGCGCAGGATCGGCGCTCACCAGCCCGGGTGTCAACCTTTCCGGCTCCTCCAGCAGTGGGGCGGGCGCGTTCGAACCGGTCCTCATCGTGCGGGGGGACGGGCCCCGGGGTGCGGTGAGCAGTGGGCCGGTGGGTGAGGTACCCGCGGCACTGCGACCGTTCGTCCAGGCCGGTCAACTGACCTACCAGTACACCACCGTCTCGGGCGTGCCGACCTTGGTCGTCGGTACCCCGGCACCGTCGGACGTGGCCAGTCTGGAGCTGTACCTCATATTTCCGCTCACCAGCGAGGAACGCAACATCAGCCTGATCCAAGGCATCCTGGCGTTAGGTGGCGCAGTGCTGCTGTTGCTGTTGGCCGGGATTGCCGCGTTGGTCACCCGGCAGGTGGTGTTGCCCGTACGGGCCGCTGTGGACGTCGCCGAACGGTTCTCCGACGGCCACCTGGAGGAGCGAATGCCCGTCCGCGGAGAGGATGACGTGGCCCGGCTCGGTCTCGCGTTCAACGATATGGCCGCGAGCCTGGCCGAGCAGATCGCGCAGCTAGAAGAGTTCAGCGCCCTGCAGCGGCGCTTCACCTCCGACGTCAGTCATGAGCTCCGTACCCCGCTGACCACGGTGCGGATGGCCGCTGACGTGCTGCACGCGGGCAGCGAGAAAATGAACCCGGCGCTGCGACGCTCGGCCGAGCTGCTGGTTGCCGAGCTTGATCGTTTCGAAAACTTGCTCGCCGACCTGCTGGAGATCAGCAGGCACGACGCGGGTATGGCCGAGCTCGCGGCAGAGCCGCTGGACGTGCGGCTGTGTGTGCGCGCCGCCATGGAGACGGTGCGCAACCTCGTCGCGCAGACCGGTACCGAGATCGTGCTCGACCTCCCCGACGAGCGGGTTCTGGTCGAGGCGGACGCCCGACGCGTGGAGCGGGTGCTGCGCAACCTGCTGGCCAATGCGCTGGATCACGGCGAGGGCAAACCGATCCGTGTGCAGCTGCGGGCGTCGGACACCGCTGTGGCGGTCGTCGTCCGCGATTCCGGCTTGGGCCTTCGGCCGGGGGAGGCCGAGCTGGTGTTCCACCGCTTCTGGCGTGCGGACCCCTCCCGGGTACGACGCTCGGGCGGCACCGGTCTCGGCCTCGCGATCAGCCTGGAGGACGCCCACCTGCACGGTGGTTGGCTCGACGCCTGGGGGCGCCCAGGCGAGGGTGCCTGCTTCCGGCTGACCCTGCCGCTGCGTCAGGGCGCCGAGCTCACCGACAGTCCACTGCCACTCGTACCGCCCTCGGCTACCGTGGCTCTCCGATGAACCGCGTGCGCGTATTCCTGGCTGCGCTGGCCTGCCTGGTCGTCCTGGCCGGGTGTGCCGCAGTGCCGACGGACTCGGCACCGCGGGTCGTCGCGAGCGTGGGCGTGCAACCGAGCGCCCAAGCCGAACAGGCGCCCATCTCGGGGCGCGACCCCGACCTACTGGTGCGCGACTTCGTCTCAGCCAGTGGCTCGCAACGTGGGCAGCACCGACTCGGCAGGCAGTATCTGACGGCCGGTGGTTCCAAGAACTGGGACGACGGCGCCAGCACCACGGTGGTCGCCAACCTCGACACGCTCTACGACAGCCGTTCCGCGAACCAGGTCACAATTCTGCTGCGCGCCGATCGCGTGGGCACCTTGAGTCCGAGCGGCGTGTACGCGGTGGACCAGGGCAGCTACGAGGCGCGGATGACGCTCGTGCAGGTCGACGGCCAGTGGCGTATCGACGCCTTGCCTGCCGGGGTGCTACTGCAGCGCAGCGACTTCCTCGCGCAGTACCAGCGGCTGCCGGTGTACTTCCTGAATCCTGACCTGAGCAAGGTGGTCCCCGACCCGCGCTGGGTAGCTCGCGACTCCGACTCGGTGGCTGCGCGATTGGTCGAGCTGCTGATCGGTGGTGCGAGCCCGCAGCTCACCCCCGGAGTAGTGAGCGAGCTGGGCAAGGACGTGCGCCTGCGCAGCAACGTGACCACGGCCAGCGGGATCGGGGTTCCTGCTGCCGGTGGGTCGGCGGGCGTGAGTATCGACTTCGGGGGCTTGGACACCCGCGACGCGGCCCAACGTCAGCTGCTCGCCGCGCAGGTGGTGTGGACGCTGGACGCCGCGCAGGTGCGTGCGCCGTACGTTCTGCTGGCCGATGGGGCGCCACTGGACGAGAAGCATCCACGCGGCTGGGACACCACCGACGTCGCCTCCACCGATCCGGGATCCTCACCGGGCGCCGATACCGGATTGCACGCCATTTCGGGTGGTTCCCTGGTCAAGGTGACCGACGCAGGGGTGGCCGCGGTCGCGGGTCCGCTGGGGCACGCGAGCTCGCTGGAGACAGCGGCGATCTCCCACGACGGGCAGCAGGTCGCCGCGGTGTCGACGATGCCCGCCCCTGCACCAGGCGCTGTGGTGCAACTGTTGCTCGGCGGGTTGGGTGGCCCGACGGCGGTACCGGCCGCCATGGGCAACACCATGACGCGGCCGAGCTGGGCCAGTGACGACCGTGCGGTGTGGGTGGCCGTGGACGGGGCGACCGTCGTACGGGCGGTCCGTGAGCCCACGACCGGCCAGGTGTCCAGCTCGCCGGTGGACGTCGGCTCGATCGCCGCCCTGGGTGGCCCGATCGGGGCGTTGCGGTTGTCCCGGGACGGTGTCCGGGCGGGCCTGGTGGTGGGTGGTCGGGTCTACGTTGCCATCGTGGCCCGCTCCGCAAACGGTGGCCTCGCACTGATTGCTCCCAAGGTGGTGGCGCCCAGTCTGGCCGACACCGGGGTGTCGCTGGACTGGAGCAGCGCCGACACCCTGGTCGTCGCGGTACGCGCCGACGATGCCCCGGTGGTCACCGTGGGTGTCGATGGCGCGCAGGTGCAGGCGCTGCCCAGCCGCAACCTCTCGCTGCCGGTGCGCTTCGTCTCCGCCTCGCCTACCTCCTCCGTGCTGGCGGCCGATAGTCGGGGCGTGTTGCAGCTCAACGTGGGCGACGCTGCGGCGGACCGCTACTGGCGGGAGATCGCCGGGCTCAGCGGGGACAAGAACATCCCGATCCTGCCGGGCTGAGCATTAGTCCACAGGGCCCCGGCTGTGCACAGGAACGGCGAATCGGCGCGTTTCGAGGACCAACCCAGGGGCACGATGGGCGCATGCGTGCTCTGCTCGATCTGATCCTGCCCACCGAGTGCGGTGGTTGCCGCGCGCCGGGCACGCGGTGGTGCTCGGCCTGTGCCGAGCAACTGCACAGTGAGCCGATTCTGTTGCGCACCAGAGTGGATGGCGTTCCCCGGGCGTGGGGCACGGGACCGTACGCAGGCCCCCGTCGGGCGATGGTGATCGCGGCCAAGGAACGCGGCCGCCGTGATCTGGTGTCTCCGATCGGCGCAGCGTGGGCGGCGGCCATCCGCTGCTTGTGGGAGTGGGGCGAGCTGGATCCCCCCGAGCTCGCGCCGCTTTGTCTAATTCCTGCGCCCAGCCGCCGCGCAGCTGCCCGACGCCGCGGCGGCGACCCGGTTCTGCAGGCCGCGCGGGCGTGCGCCGGAGAGCTCGACGCCACCAGCGTGTGGGCCGCGCTGCGCTCCGGACGCGGGGTCCGCGACTCGGTGGGTCTCAGTGCCGATGAACGCATGGCCAACTTGGCGGGTCGGGTAGTGGTCTCGCCCCGCGGCATGCCGCCGGCGCACGCGACCGTGGTGCTGGTCGATGACGTCCTGACCACCGGCGCAACAGCCGCCGCAAGCACGGTGGCGCTGGGCAGGCACGGCGTACGGGTGCAGGCGGTCCTGGTCCTGGCGGCCGTGCAGTGAACGCGCCGCGGATACCAGGGGCTGTCTATGCGAGGTGATCGGGGTTACCGTCGGCATCAGCAGCCAAATGTGCGCGGAGCGGAGGAGGTCCTTCGAATAGTGGCGCCGGGCGGTTCCCCTCCCGGCGCAGCCGATGAGCGTCGGCCCTGCAGCCGCGGCCGGCCCAACGTGGGAGGTTTTGAGTGACGACTACACCGGACACCATCGACAGTGAGCGCGTGGAGATGGGAGCCAACGACCCAGCCACCGCAGAGCAACCAACACCGTCACCGTTCGTCGTCGACGAGTCCGCGGAGGCCGCCCAGGCCGGCGCCGCGGAGCGAGCACCAGCTGAGCTGGTGATCAAGGGGCGCAACGTCGAGGTCCCCGAGCATTTCCGCGCCTACGTCAGCGACAAGCTCACCCGGCTCGAGCGGTTCGACCGCTCGATCTACCTTTTCGGCATCGAGCTGCAGCACGAACCCAACCGACGACAGGCCAAGAACTGCCAACGGGTGGAGCTCACCGCGACCGGCAAGGGACCCATTGTCCGCGCGGAGGCATGCGCCGAGAACTTCGGTGCCGCACTCGAGCTGGCCATCAACAGGCTGGAGGCGCGCCTGCGCCGCTCGCACGACCGTCGCACCGTGCACCACGGACGGCGTACCCCGGTGTCGGTGGCCGAGGCAACGGCAGGCCTCGCAGCACTGGATGATGCCGTGCAGAGCCCCGGTGAGAGCGAGGTCATCGACGAGGGGCCCGGTCGGATAGTCCGCACCAAAGAGCACCCTGCGGTGCCGATGTCGGTCGATCAGGCTCTGTATGAGATGGAGCTTGTCGGCCATGACTTCTTCCTGTACCAGTGCGCCGAGACCAATCAGCCGAGCGTGGTCTACCGGCGGCACGCCTTCGACTACGGAGTGATCCGCCTGGTGTGAGTCAGCACCCCGGCCGCCTGGTCGGCAAGGCATGATGGACGACGGGCTGTGCGGATCCGCCTACCATGGGGTCCGGCCAGGGTGCTCGCCTTGGCCGGACCGTGGCCGTCAATGACCGAGGGACGAAACTAGCTGTGTTGTCGTTTTCAAAGCTGCTGCGTGCAGGCGAGGGCCGCATGGTCAAACGCCTCCAGTCCATCGCTGACCACGTCAGCAGCCTCTCCCCGGACGTGGAGGCCCTCACCGACGCAGAGCTGGCCGCCAAGACCGAGGAGTTCCGCACGCGCTACGCCGACGGCGAGCACCTCGACGAGCTACTGCCCGAGGCGTTCGCGGTGGCCCGAGAGGCGTCCATGCGGGTGCTGGGCCAGCGGCATTTCGACGTGCAGGTGATGGGCGGCGCAGCACTGCACCTGGGCAACATCGCGGAGATGAAGACCGGTGAGGGCAAGACGCTGACCTGCGTACTCCCTGCCTATTTGAACGCCATTGGCGGCGGCGGGGTGCACGTGGTCACGGTCAACGACTACCTCGCCAAGCGCGACTCCGACTGGATGGGCCGCGTGCACCGTTTCCTCGGCCTCGAGGTGGGCACCATTCTTTCCGGGATGACCCCGGAGGAGCGGCGCGCGGCCTACGCGGCCGACATCACCTACGGCACCAACAACGAGTTCGGCTTCGATTATCTGCGGGACAACATGGCCCACTCGCTGGCGGAGTGCGTGCAACGCGGGCACAACTTCGCCGTCGTCGATGAGGTCGACTCCATCCTCATCGACGAGGCCCGCACCCCGCTGATCATTTCCGGACCGGCCGACGCGTCCTCCCGTTGGTACGGCGAGTTCGCCCGACTGGCCCCGCTGATGAAGTTGGACACCCATTACGAGGTGGACATCAAGAAGCGCACCATCGGCGTGCACGAGGCGGGCGTGGAGCTGGTCGAGGACCAGCTGGGTATCGACAACCTCTACGAGGCCGCGAACTCACCGCTGGTGAGCTACCTGAACAACGCCATCAAGGCCAAGGAGCTCTACAGCCGGGACAAGGACTACATCGTCCGCGACGGCGAGGTGTTCATCGTTGACGAGTTCACCGGTCGTGTACTGGCCGGCAGGCGTTACAACGAAGGCATGCACCAGGCGCTGGAAGCCAAGGAGAAGGTGGAGATCAAGGCGGAGAACCAGACCCTGGCCACCATCACCCTGCAGAACTACTTCCGCCTGTACGAGAAGTTGTCCGGAATGACTGGTACCGCGCAGACCGAGGCCGCTGAGCTGCACGAGATCTACAAGCTCGGGGTGATCTCCATCCCCACCAACAAGCCGATGGTCCGGGCGGACAACGGCGACTACATCTACAAGACCGAGGAAGCCAAGTTCGACGCCGTGGTCGAGGACATCGTCGAGCGCCACGAAAAAGGGCAGCCGGTGCTCATCGGTACCACCAGCGTGGAGCGTTCGGAGTATCTGTCCAACCAACTGGTGCGCAAAGGCGTGCCGCACAACGTGCTCAACGCCAAGTTCCACGACAAGGAAGCCGTCATCGTCGCGCAGGCGGGGCGTTCCGGTGCGGTGACCGTGGCCACGAACATGGCGGGGCGAGGCACCGACGTCGTGCTCGGCGGCAACCCGGACATTCTCGCCGACGTCGCGCTGCGCGAACGCGGGCTCGATCCGGTGAGCGAGCCCGAGGAGTACGAGAGTGCCTGGGACAGCCTCATCGCAGAGCTCAAGGGCGAGGTGAAGGAAGAGGCGGACAAGGTCCGTGAGGCGGGCGGGCTGTACGTCCTGGGCACCGAGCGGCACGAATCGCGGCGCATCGATAATCAGCTGCGTGGCCGTTCCGGACGTCAGGGCGACCCCGGTGAGTCCCGCTTCTACCTGTCCCTGGGCGATGAGCTGATGCGCCGGTTCAACGGTCCGATGATCGAGGGGATCATGAACCGGCTGAACCTGCCGGAGGATGTGCCGATCGAGGCGAAGATGGTCTCCAAGGCGATCCTCAGCGCGCAGACCCAGGTTGAGGCGCAGAACTTCGAGATCCGCAAGAACGTGCTGAAGTACGACGAGGTGATGAACCAACAGCGCACCATCATCTACGGCGAGCGGCACCGAATCATGTCCGGCGAGGACGTCGAAGGCCAGATCGAAGGCATGATGACCGACGTCGTGACGGCCTACGTGGACGGAGCGACTTCGTCGGGGTACGCGGAGGACTGGGATCTCGCGACGCTGTGGACCGCGCTGAAGACGCTGTATCCCGTCAGCATTCGCTGGCAGGATCTGGCCGGGGACACCGAGGTCGGTGAGCAGGGCGACCTCACCAGGGAGGCCTTGCTGGAGGCGGTGTTGGCCGACGTACGGGGCGCCTACGCCACGCGGACCGAGGAGATCGACGCCATCGCCGGCGAGGGCAGCATGCGCGACCTGGAGCGTCGGGTGCTGCTCAGTGTGCTCGACCGCAAGTGGCGCGAGCACCTCTATGAGATGGACTACCTCAAGGAGGGCATCGGCCTACGGGCCATGGCCCAGCGCGACCCGCTGGTGGAGTACCAGCGGGAGGGCTTCGACATGTTCCGCGGGATGCTCGATGGCCTCAAGGAGGAGTCGGTCGGCTTCTTGTTCAATGTCGCCGTCGAAGTTGCCCCTGCGGTTGCGCCATCGGTCGTCCAAGAACCTGTTGCCGTGGGTGCGGCGCAGCCAAGCCGCGCGCCGGCGGCGCAGCCGCTGCCCACCGAGCAAGCTCCGCAGTCCGAGCCGTCCGCCGCGCCGGTGGCGTTCCGCGCCAAAGGCCTGGACGCCAACGGTGTCGATGAAGAGCAAAAGCAGGGGATGACCTACTCGGGGCCAGACGAATCAGGGGGCACGGCCGTGCGCGCCGGCGGCGCCGGCAGCAGCAACGGCGTCGCCAACAGCGCCGGCACACGCCGAGACCGCCGTGCGGATGCCCGCAAGAAAGTCAAGGGTCCCAAGACGCCCAAGCGCAAAGGCTGAGCATCAGTCCCCGGCGTCAGCCGATCAGCAGAGCGGTGCATCGCCAACCTCCCCGGTCCAGATCCAGCCGGGCGGCCACGGCGTGCACCCGGGCGCCGCGGTCCACGGTGACGCACGCCTCCGCGATCCGAGGAGTGACCTGTTGGACGTGTACCCGGTGCAGCCGAGCGGTGGAACGGGCGCGCTGACCGACATTGGCGCGCGCTAACGTCGTGATCTTGGCGAGGACCTCGGGCGCCATGAGCTGCTGCAGCTGGCGGGGTCCGCGCCTGCCCTCCAGGACCTCGAAGGTGAGGCGAAACACCTGTTGCGCTCGCACCAGGGCCGCGGGATTCACCGGAGTCGGCCGGAGCGGTTGGGGCGCTGCGAGCACGCTCACCGCTGGTGTGTCGAACGCAGGCACCCTCGAGGCTCGACGCCCCGGTTGTTCGGGTTGGGGCTCGTAGCACGGCACTCGACGCAGCAGCGGAACGGCAGGCGGCGCAGTGACCATGGGATCGAGTTCGTAGCGGACAGGCATGGCGGACTCCCTGGGAGCTGACGTGGCGCGACAAGCGTCGCCAACGGGTGCTGGTATGTACTCGGCGGAGAAGCTCGGCCCTACAGCGGTAGCCGGCCGATCCGAGAGACAGTGGCGGTCGGGGAGGGCGGCTCGTCACTGAAAGGAAGTATGTCCGACCAGTCCCATAGCCGGTGCCGGTCGCCCATGTCGGTGGAAAACTGTGTGCACCAGCAAATCGAGGCCCGCCGGTTAGGCTGCAGCAATGGCCAATCGACTGAGCGCGCTCGACGCCTCGTTCCTGGTCTCGGAGCGGGCGCGGACCCCGGCGCAGATCGGTAGTCTCAGCGTCTTCGTTCCTGCTCGGTCCGGCTTCGACTACGACGCCCTCGTCCAACTGATCGAGCAACGGATCGCCAAGGTGCCCAGGTACCGGCAGAAGATCCGCACCGTTCCTGCGGGTATCACTCGCCCGGTCTGGGTGGACGACAACGATTTCGACATCAGCTTCCACGTGCGGCGTTCGGCGCTGCCCGCGCCGGGCAGCGCCGCTCAGCTGCACGAGTTGGTATCTCGACTGGTGTCCCGACGCCTCGACCCTGCCCGGCCGTTATGGGAGACCTACCTGGTCGAGGGGCTGGCACACGGGCGCGTCGCGATCATCAGCAAGTCCCACCAAGCAATGGTCGACGGGGTGGGTGCATTGGAGCTCGGCCACGTCATCCTCGACGACCACCCGAGCAACCCATCCAGCCGAGGGCAGCTGTGGATGCCCGCTGCCGAACCCGGTCACGTGTCGCTGCTGGCAGAGGTGCTCGGGGGGGTGGTGCGGCACCCTGCCGAGCTGGTCGGTGCAGTGCGGTGGATAGCCAGGGACGTCACCGCCGCGGCGTGCACGGTGGCCGATGTCGCCACGCGGAGCGCTACGCAGCTGCGGCGCCTCGGCAAAGCGGATCCGCCGTCTCCGCTGAACGTGACCGTCTCCCGGCAGCGCCGCTTTGCCACGGCCCGAACCGATTTGGCGGACTACCGGCGCGTACGTGCTGCTCGGGGTGCCACGATCAACGACGTGGTGCTTGCCGTCGTCAGCGGCGCGTTGCGCAGCTGGTTACTGGGCCGCGGGGACACCGTGACCACAGCGACGACGCTGCGGGCGCTCGCGCCCGTGTCGGTGCTCGAGGACTCGAACAGCCGCGACGTCGTGTCCTCGATGGGAGCTCCGAATAGCCGGGTGTCCTCGTTGCTCATCGACCTGCCGGTCGGCCAGCCCAATCCGCTATTGACGGTGGCCGCCATAGCCAAGGCGACGAGCGCAGCGGCGGCCTCGCGCCGACTGGTCGGCGCGGGAACCCTCGCGCGCCTGTCCGGCTTCGCGCCGCCCACCTTGCACGCGCTGGGCGCGCGGCTGGCGGGGACGCTTGCGCGGCGCTCCTTCAACGTGCTGATCACCAATGTTCCCGGACCGCAGCATCCGCTCTATGCCGACGGAGCCCGCCTGGTCGAGATGTTTCCGGTGGTGCCGCTGGCGCCGATGCAGGCGCTCACCGTGGGGATCACCTCCTACGACGGGAAGCTGTACTACGGGTTGAACGCCGACCGTGACGCGCTGCCCGACGTCGCGGAGCTCGCGGAGCTCATCGAGCAGAGTCTGCGCGAGCTGGTGCAGGCCGTCGCGTGAGAAAAGGAGCCTGATGAGGGTCTATGTGCCGGCAACCATCGCCACCTTGCGACGGTTGCAAGCGGACGGAGAGTTGGCCGCCCAGGGCGGAACCGCGTTCGCCTTTACGCCCGCGCTGCGTGAGTCCTATGCGGCGGGCGACGAGGAGGAGTTGTCGTACGCGGCGATGGCCGAGGCGGGGCGAGCGTCCCTGCGACTGCTGGCCGCCGAGCAAGGGGACCTTGAGTTTGGGGGCAGCGAGCTTGGGGGTAGCGAGCTTGGGGGTAGCGATTTGAGGAATAGCGAGCTGGGGGACCATCACGGCGGCGCAAGCGATGCTCTGGCGCGCCGGGCGGTGATCAGCGCCGACGTCGAGGGTGCGCGCCTGCGCCCGGACCTCGACGCTGCGGTGGTCCGGCTCAGCCGTCCCGTGCAGCTGAGCGAAGTGGCCGCGGTGCACGTGGACGGGGCCGAGGCCGAGGACGCTGTGCGGGCCGCGGTGCGCGTGATCGACGAGGCCGACATGGGTGAGCACGACGCGGAGTTCGTGCTGGGGGAGGCGGCCGATCACGAGCTGGCCTGGTACGCGACGCAGGAGCTGCCGTTTCTGCTCGAGCTGCTCTGACCCGCACTACCAGTCGGGCGTCGAGCCCAACACGGTGAGCAGGCGCCGTACCGCCCGAGCCCGTCGCGCCGCCGTACCGGTCAAGGAGTCCAGCGCACACTCCGGATCGGCGGGCGGGCCCAGGTGGGTGCAGCCTCGCGGGCACCCGGCTACCACCGCCGCCAGGTCGGGAAATGCCGCCACCACATCGTCGGCGGAGACGTGCGCCAGACCGAAGGAGCGGATGCCGGGGGTGTCCACCACCCATCCGGCGCCGCTGGGCAGTGGCAACGCCACCGACTGGGTGGAGGTGTGCCGCCCCCGGCCGATCCCGGAAACCACACCGGTCGCCCGAAATGCCTCGGGGACAAGCCGATTGACCAACGTGGACTTGCCGACGCCGGAATGTCCCAGCAGTACCGTCACCGTCCCGTCGAGCACCGACTCCAGCCGTTGCAGCGGCGCATCCCGGTCCAGCACCACCACGGGAACGTCCAGGTCGGCGTAGGCAGCAATCAACTCGTCGGGACTTGCCAGGTCCGCCTTGGTGAGGCAGAGCAAGGGCGTGAGCCCTCCGACGTAGGCGGCGACCAGGGCGCGGTCGATCAACCCCGTGCGTGGTGGCGGGTCAGCAAGAGCGACGACGACGGCGAGGCGGTCGGCGTTGGCCACCACGATGCGCTCGAACGGGTCGGTGTCGTCGGCGGTGCGACGCAGCACAGTGCGTCGTTCGGCGACGCGGACGATGCGGGCGAGGGTGTCCGTGCGCCCACTGACGTCACCGACCAGGCCGACCTCGTCGCCCACCACCACCGGCGTGCGCCCCAGCTCCCGCGCCCGCATGGCCACCACCGGTCGCGTCGGATCCCCGTCGAACACACAGCCCCAACGGCCGCGATCCACAGACACCACCATCGCGGCTTCGGCGTCAAGGTGCTCCGGGCGGGTCTTGGTCCGAGGACGCGAGCCCGGGCGCGGACGGATCCGGACGTCCGACTCGTCGTAGACACGCTTGCTCAGGGCGCTACCCCCGCCAGCATGGCCCGCCACAGACCGTCGAAGCCCGGCAAGGTCTTGTCGGTGGTGGCGATGTCGTCGACCGTCAGCCCCGGCACCGCCAAGCCCACGATCGCCCCGGCCGTGGCCATTCGGTGATCGGCGTAGGCGTGCCAGGGACGCGCCCCGGCCTGCAGCGGTGCCGGGGTGATGCGCAGACCGTCCGCCAGCTCCTCCGCGTGTCCGCCCAGCGCGTTGATCTCGGTGCACAGCGCGCTCAGTCGGTCGGTCTCGTGTCCACGCAGATGCGCTATGCCCCGCAGCTGCGAGGGCCCCTGAGCCAGCGCCGCCAGGACGGCCACGGTGGGCGTGAGCTCACCCACCTCGTGCAGGTCGACGTCCAGTCCGGTCAACGCCGCGGGGCCCCGCACCGTCAGTCCGGTGTTGTCCAGGGTCGCGGTCGCCCCCATCTGCTCCAAGATCACGCCAATCCGGTCGCCTGCCTGGGTGGTACGCGCGGGCCAACCGGGAATGTGCACCCTGCCTCCGGTCACCGCTGCGGCAGCGAGGAACGGTGACGCATTGGACAGGTCCGGCTCGATCGCCCACCGGGTGCCCGCCACGGCGCCCGGATGCACCCGCCAGACGTCGTCCTCGGGGTGCTCCACCACCACGCCCGCGGTGCGCAGCATGGCCACTGTCATCTCGACGTGCGGAAGCGACGGGAGGGCCGCACCGCGGTGGCGAACGGTCACGCCCTCGGTGCACCGTGCACCGCTGAGCAGGAGGCCGGAGACGAACTGGGACGACCCGGAGGCGTCGATGGTGACCTCGCCCCCCGGCAGGGCTCCTCGCCCGCGCACCGTGAAAGGGAGCGCGTCACCGTCGATCTCCGCGCCCAGGCCCCGCAGCGCGTCCAGCACGGTGGCCATCGGGCGGTGACGCGCCTGCGGGTCGCCGTCGAAGCGCACGACCCCCTCGGCCAAGGCAGCCACGGGGGGCAGGAAGCGCATGACCGTGCCCGCGAGCCCGCAATCGATCTCGGTGGGCCCGAGCAGCCGTCCGGGAACGACCAAATCGTCGTCGTATTGGCAGCCCAGCGCGCTCAGCCCAGCGGCCATCAGGCGAGTGTCCCTACTCTGCAGTGCGCCACTCAGCCGTGATGGTGAAACGGCCAGCGCGGCCAACACCAGGGCCCGATTGGTCATCGACTTTGAACCGGGAACGCCCACCTGAGCGCACACCGAGTGGTCGGCCTGGGGCGCCGACCACGGCTGCACAGGGGTCACGGCGCCATTATCGCACCGCCGTCCGCGATCCAATGCGACCCGACGGGGAACATCGTCCCAGCCAGGCGTGTTGAGACGGTCGAGAAGCTAGGTCCAGAGGCGATCAGCAGGGAGCAGCAATGGCAGCGCAGTGCATGGTGCGCAGCGCACGAACAGCGGAGGGCCGTGCGGACCTACAGCGCGCGGTCGACCTAAGCACCCCGGTAGGCTGGCGGCACGCCGAGCGCCGCACCGCCGCGTCGTCGAGGCAAGCATCGACCGGCGGAAGGAGAACCGTGGCCGCGTCTACGCCCCCAGCGTCCCCAGCAACCGCCCAGGATCCAGCACAGGCGGCTGCACAGGCGGCGGAGACCCCTGAGCAGCGCACCGTACGGTTCGAGCAGGACGCGATGCCCCTGTTGGATCAGCTCTACGGTGCGGCGCTACGGATGACCCGTAACCCGGCCGACGCGGAAGATCTTGTGCAGGAGGCCTACCTGAAGGCCTACGCGGCATTTGGCTCGTTCCGGGCGGGGACCAACCTCAAGGCGTGGATGTACCGAATCCTCACCAACGCCTACATCAACAGCTACCGCAAGAAGCAGCGCCAACCCCAGCAGTACCCCACCGAGGAGATCACCGACTGGCAGCTCGCCGATGCGGCGGAGCACACCTCGCGCGGGCTGCGCTCGGCGGAGGTCGAGGCGCTGGACAAGCTACCGGACTCCGACATCAAAGAGGCTCTGCAGTCGCTGCCCGAAGATTTCCGGATGGCGGTGTACTACGCCGACGTTGAGGGTTTTGCTTACAAGGAGATCGCCGAGATCATGGGCACGCCGATCGGCACCGTCATGTCGCGGCTGCATCGCGGACGCAAGCTGCTCCGGGGCATGTTGGCCGATGTGGCCAGGGAGCGCGGCTTCTCCCACGCCACGGAGGAGGTCGCGAGATGAGCGAGCGAAGCGACGTGGGGGTAGGACACGGGAGCGAGCGAAGCGACGTGGGGGTAGGGCACGGGAGCGAGCGAAGCGACGTGGGAAGACGTCCGAGCGAGCAGAGATGCTCTGCAGGCGAGGTCGACTGCTCGGCGGTGTTGGCGGATGTCTGGGTGTTCCTCGACGGTGAGTGCGACGAGCAGAGCAGGCGACGGGTGCAGCGGCACCTGGACGACTGCAGCCCGTGCTTGACGGAGTTCGGCATCGAGGAGCAGGTGAAGAGCCTGCTCAGCCGCAAGTGCAGCGGTGAGGAGGCCCCCGCGGGTCTACGCGAGCGCCTCGTGCTCACCATCCAGCAGACGGGGATCGAGTAAGTGGAAATCCCCGACGGGAGCCGCACGGAATAGTCGATTGACGCAAAGCAGGCCGATGCTCCGGTGGAGCGTCGGGCCTGCTTTGCGTCAACTGGTGCGGTACTGACCTCAGGAGTTGGGCCGTTTGCCGTGGTTGGCGCCGTTCTTCTTGCGGTCGCGCTTCTTGCGCCCACGCTTTCCCATGATGTCTCCTCGTCGATTCCGGCGCCGGTGGGCAACCAGCGCTGTCTACAGCAAGTGTCCCACGTCGGCCGGGGGCCCGATGCCGCCTCCCCACTGTGGTTGGATCGAGGAAGGCGACAAGGAGGTGTCCGGTGTCCGAGCAAGTGCGCGCAGAACTACCCGCCAAGGTGTGGCGGGTGTCGGTGGCCGTGGGCGATGTGCTGGCCCAGGGTGACACGGTGGTCATCCTCGAGTCGATGAAGATGGAAATTCCGGTGCTGGCCGAGGACGCCGGAACGGTGGAGTCGGTGGGCGTCGTAGAGGGGGATGACGTGCAGCCCGGAGACTTGCTCGCGGTGCTGGCGTGAGCGCGCCCGAGGCGGAAGCTCCGTAGCTGGGCGATGTCCACCCTCAGCGAGTTGCTGGCCGATCACACCGGACTCACCGGGGCGGCAGCCGAGCACCTACAGCAGGTGGTCGGGGAGTGGCAGCTGCTGGCCGACCTGTCCTTCGCGGATTTCGGCCTGTGGGTTCCGGTGCGCGAGGGCCTGCTGTGCGTGGCGCAGGTGCGACCGACCACCGCGCACACGGCCTACCCGGTGGATGCCGTGGCGACCGTGGTGCGAACTGCCGTGCGCCCGGAACTGACGCGTGCCATGGCCGGGGCATGCATCGAGGTCGAGGAGCAGGCCTACGTACACCGCGGCTTGGCGCTGCGCCGCCAAGCAGTACCGGTGCGCTGCGGTGCCGAGGTAATCGCCGTGCTGAGCAGCGACACCAGCCTGGCGACGGTGCGCGGGGCCAGCCCCCTGGAGGCCGCCTACCTCGCGTGCGCCGCCGATCTGTGCCAGATGATCGCCGACGGCAGCTTCCCGGCCAGCGAGGCGGTCTCCGATGTGCACACCAGTCCGCGTGCCGGCGACGGCTTCATCCGGCTCGGGGTCACGGGCACCGTCGCCTACGCGAGTCCCAACGCCTTGTCCGCCTATCACCGGATGGGGCTGCCCACCGAGTTGGTCGGCACCGATCTTGCCCAGGTGACGCGCGAGCTCATCTCCGACTCCTTCGATGCCACCGAGGTGGTGCTGCGCATCCGGGCGGCGCTGGACGGAGACGCCACGCTGCGGATCGAGGCCGACGCCCGCGGAGCGACGGTGCTGCTGCGTGCCCTGCCGCTGCGACCGGGCGGTGCGGCGCGGGGCGCGCTGGTGCTGGTGCGTGACGTCACCGAGGTCCGCAATCGTGACCGCGCATTGTTGAGCAAGGACGCCACCATCCGGGAGATTCACCACCGGGTGAAGAACAATCTGCAGACGGTGGCCGCGCTCCTTCGACTGCAGGCGCGGCGTTCGAGCAACGACGAGGTGCGCACGGCGCTGACCGAGTCGGTGCGCCGCGTCGCGTCCATCGCACTGGTGCATGACACCCTCTCGATGTCAGCCGACGAGCGGGTCGATCTCGACGACGTGCTCGACCGCCTCGTGCCGATGATGCTCGACGTGGCCACGGTGAACAACTTGGTGCAGGTGCGCCGGGAGGGTGTGCTCGGCGAACTCGGCGCGGAGTTGGCGACCCCTCTGGTGATGGTGCTGGCCGAGCTGGTGCAGAACGCTTTGGAGCATGCGTTCGCGCCCGGCGCCGTGGGGTCGGTGGTGGTGCGTGCGCAACGGTCGGCGGCGTGGCTCGACGTACTCGTGCATGACGACGGCGGGGGGCTACCGGAAGGATTCGCACTGGAACATGCGGGCGGGCTGGGTCTGGAGATCGTGCGCACGCTGGTCGACGCGGAGCTGGGCGGCTCGCTGAGCGTGCGGCCCGCGTCGGGGGGCGGAACGGAGGCACGACTGCGCCTGCCGGTCAGCCGACGGTCCCGCTAGCGGCGGATTCGACCGGAGGTCCGCGGAACGGGCTCAGCACTGTATGTGCTGAGCCCGTTTCGGGTGCTGCTCTCGAGTGCGGTCAGGCCCCGCTGCGGGCGCGGGTCCTGGCGTTGCGCCGCTTCAGTGCCCGCCGCTCGTCTTCGCTCATTCCGCCCCAGACTCCGGCGTCCTGGCCGGACTCCAAAGCCCAGGCCAGGCAATCCGACATCACTGGGCAGCGGCGGCAAACGACCTTCGCGTCAGCGATCTGCGCAAGGGCCGGTCCGCTGTTTCCCACCGGGAAAAAAAGTTCGGGGTCCTCATCACGACAGATCGCCTTGTGGCGCCAATCCATCCTCTGCTCCTTGCTGGGCGCCTCGTCGTGCGCCGTCTCGTGGGGTGGCTTTCATATTCTCAAACCCCGATGTTTTCTGCGCTGTTGCTTGTGAATGCTTTCACGAACCCAGCCGATGTCAAGAGTTCATGAACGTCCGTGCTACACGTCACGCTGTCGTTCCCCGTGCCCTTTCGGTTGTACCAGCACTTGCACTGCATCCGCGACTGTGGCGAATGTCACGTCTGTGTGCATCCCCAGGTAGTCACCGTCCAGCTGCAGCCCGGTGGGCACGGCGCAGCGCACCCGAACGGGGGTGACGTCGTCCCTGCGCACCAACCGTCGCCCGTGAGGATTGCCAGAGGTCCGCAGCATCTGGGGAATGGTGCGCCCGATCGCCGGCCAGCTCAGGCTGGTCAACCCGAAGACGCCGAGTCCGCCGGAGAACGTGGTGCCCGGATTTGTGCGCACCGCGCGGGCGCCGAGGTATGTCCACGGATCGGTATTGGTGATGAAGACCATGTGTAGTCCGGAGATCGGGTCTTCGCCCTCGAACTCCACCGTGAGTCGTGGTTGCCGATGCTTCGAGTGAAAGTATTGGCTCGCGGCGGCCCAGCAGTACCGCGCCGGAGTCGCGGCCTTGCCGTTCTCCCGATGCTCCTCGACGACGCGGACCACTTCGGCGTCCCACCCGAGGCCGGCATTGAAGGTGAACCACCGGTCGCCGGTGTGTGCCAGTCCCACCGGTATCCGGCTCTCGGCGGTAATCGCTTCGAGCAGCTGCTGCGTCGCCTCCAAGGGGTCCGGCGAGATTCCGAGCGCGCGGGCGAAGACGTTCGCAGAGCCACCGGGAACCACCGCGAGGGCCGGAACGGGGTCCTTGCGCTCGCGGTGGCCGCAGGGCGGCCCCAACATCCCGTTGACAACTTCGTTGATCGTGCCGTCGCCACCGAGCACGACCACGAGGTCCACACCGTCGGCGCTCGCTCGTGCGGCGAGTGCGGTGGCATGGCCGCGGTGGTCGGTGTGCGCCACCGCGAGGTCGAGCCCACTGGACAGCGCCCGCGTGAGCACCGTGCGCCCCGCGGCGCTCGTCGACGTTGCGTTCGGGTTCACAACCAGCAGTGCGCGCACAGCTGGGCAGCGTACGGGTGCCCTAACCTGAACGGGTGGCCCAAGTCAGCTCCGCCGTCGGTCCGCGCGCGATCCGCGCCGCCGGGGCCGTCGTCGCGCTGCAGGGTGCGGCCGGGATCGCTGCCGGTCTGGCGCTCGCCGTTCGGACTGTGATCGGCGGGCACGGGAGTGCGACCGTCGGCTACGGCACCGCGGCTCTGTTCGCCGTGCTCGGGATGGGGGTGGCCATCGGGGGAGTGGCGCTGATCCGCTCGATGCGCGGCGGCCGGGGTGTGGCCGTGGTGGTGCAGGTGGTGCTGCTGCCGGTGGCCTGGTCGTTGCTCACCGGTTCCGACCAGGTACTGGCCGGGCTGCTTGTCGGTGCGCTGGCGGTGCTCACCCTGGCGCTGTTGTTGTGCGCGCCGTCGCGGCGGTGGATGGCCCAGCAGTACGACGTGGCGGCGTCCGAGGACGACGGCTGAAAACGTCAGTCGCCGGTGAGGTTCATGGCGGCAATCTGTCGCTGACCGTGTTCATGGCCCAGCACCGCAACCCCGCCGGGCGACATCCCGAAATGGATGCCGGCAGTAACGGGCAGGGCGACCCACCGCGCCAGTAACGCTCGGGAGAAGTGCCCGTGCCCCACCAGTACCACGTCGCGCTGGGCGAGGTGCCCGACGACGCGTCCCAGTAGGTCGTCCACCCGCTGCTGCACCGCGTCGGCCGTCTCGCCGCCGGGACACGGATGTGTCCACACTGTCCACCCAGGCACATCGGTACGGATCTGCTCGGTGGTCAACCCCTCGTACTCGCCGTAGTCCCACTCCACCAGGTCCTCGGTGGTGGCATCGACGACCAGGCCCGCGAGCTCCGCCGTGTCGCGCGCCCGCGTGCGAGGGCTGGACAGGACGTACGGCTCGACCAAGTTCAGGCGAGCGATCAGCGGGCCCACTGCCTTGGCCTGCGCCCGGCCGTCCTCGGTCAACGGAATATCGGTTCGGCCGGTGTGCTGGCCGGACTGCGACCACTCGGTCTGCCCGTGGCGCAGGAGAACGACACGGTGCTCTGCGCTCATCGCTCCATCGTGCCGCCCGGCTGGAGTATGCGCTCGGGCAGGGTTGCGGTGGAGCGCTCACAGCGACATGCGCCACAGGGTCGCTTCGCGGTCATGGAAACGACCCTGTGGTGCATCCCGGCGGGTGGACGTCGCCGAAGCGGCGGCGTCACATCACGCAGCCTTCTTGGTCTCCCAGAAGATGCGGTCGATCTCCGTGATCTGATCCAGCAACGCCTGACCGGTGGCGGGGTCGTTGGAGGACTTGGTTCCGCCCGCTCCGCCGCCCGCGGCCTTGGTCGCCTTGTTGAACAGCTCGTGCAGCTCCGGGTACTTCTCGAAGTGCGGCGGCTTGAAGTAGTCGGTCCAGAGGACCCACAGGTGGTGCTTGACCAGCTCGGAGCGCTGCTCCTTGATCTCGATGGCGCGGGCCCGAAACTCCGGGTCGTCGTTGCCCTGGTACTTCTCCTGGATCGCCTTGACCGACTCGGCCTCGATGCGGGCCTGGGCAGGGTCGTACACGCCGCACGGTAGGTCGCAGTGCGCGGTGGCCTCGAGCGAGGGGCGGACGAGGCGGGACAGCAAAGACATCAGTCCTCCTGGTAGGTGAGACAGTGATGAACACTTCGACCTGAGTGACCCTACTCGGACGATGGACGAGCAGCAGAAGGGAAGCCGACGGGGTGATCGCATGGCGAGGGTGGCGCCCCCGGCGCGTGCTGGTGCGTGGGCCGTCCATGTCTCCGGCGCTCTCCGATGGTGACGTCGTGCTGGCCCGCATGACGAACTCCGCGCGGGCGGGAGTTGTGGTCCTGGTGCGCTGGAGGCAACGCCCTCAGCAGCTCTCGGTGAAGCGAGCTGTGGAGGCGGTGGGCGCCCAGTGGTTTGTGCTGGGCGACAACCCTGACGGCTCGACCGACTCCCGCACCCTTGGTCCTGCCACAGTGGTCGCGGTAGTGGTTTGGCGGTTGTGGCCGGAGCCGGGGCGAGTAGGCCGGCAGTAAGCCGGTGGTTGCCGACATCGACGGAAACTGTCGGTGCCCGCACCGAAACACCTCGACCCGGCCAAGACACCTCGGGTCGACCCATCCACCACCCACCCGACTTGACCGACCCCGACCCCCCTGACCGCGTACCGGAACGGCCCGGCAGTCGACCTACTGACGACCGGCTACGTATTTCGGCCGTACGAGGTCGGCGCACTCCGCGAAAGCAGGGAGATTTCCGTCGGCCTTCGCGCGCTCGAGGCTTGGGGCCGCTCGGTCCTTGTCGGACAACACGAGGTCGAGCTCACTGGGCCATGGCAGCGCCAGGTCGGGATCCAACGGGTTCACGCCGTGCTCGGTCGCTGGGTGGTAGCCGGTGGAGCACAGGTACACCATGGCAGTGTCGTCGTCGAGGGCAACGAAGGCATGACCGAGCCCTTCGCTGAGATACACGGCGTTGCCGCGCCGGGCCTCCAGCAGCACAGCCGCATGCTCACCGAAGGTGGGGGAGCCGTCCCGGACATCGACAACGACATCGAGCAGGCTGCCGTGCGCGCAGTAGACGTACTTGGCCTGTCCGGGCGGTACATCGGCGAAGTGCACCCCGCGGACCACGCCCCGGCGAGACACGCTGTGGTTGGTCTGCGCGACGGTCAGTGTGTGCCCGACCGTCGCCGTGAACGTCTCCGCCTGGAACGGGGCGACGAATTGACCACGATCGTCGGGGAAGGCGGGCGGCTCGAACTCCCAGGCCCCCGCAATAGAAAGTTCGTGTGACTTCACGCCGGACAGGTTATCGCTCGACCACTGCGGTGACCTACCGCGGCTTGTGGTCACCCTGGACCGCCCCGGGTTGGCGACGATGGCACACTGCAGGAACTCTATGGGCCGACCGTCCTCCGTTCTCTGCACCGCTCGCGCGCGCGGCCAACCGGCACACGCTCGCCGCACCCGTGCCGCTACTCGTCGAGCTCCCGTAGGAGGCACCAGCCGTGTCTACAGCCCATACCGCCGGCCCGCAGGTGCCGCTGCTCGCTGACGAGGAAATCTTCGCGGCACACGAGGGGGGTAAGCTGTCGGTGCAGACCACCGCGTCACTGCAGACGGCGCGCGCCCTGTCGATCGCCTACACCCCTGGCGTGGCTCGGGTGTGCACCGCCATCGCCACCGATCCCGAACTGGTACACCGCTACACCTGGACTTCTCGCCTGGTCGCGGTGGTCAGCGACGGAACCGCTGTCCTGGGCCTGGGCAACATCGGCCCGCGTGCGTCGCTGCCGGTGATGGAGGGCAAGTCCGCGTTGTTCAAGGTCTTCGCCGGCCTGGATTCGATCCCGCTGGTGCTGGACACCACCGACGTCGAGGAGATCGTCGAGACGCTGGTGCGCCTGCGGCCCAGCTTTGGCGCAGTGAACCTCGAAGATGTGTCAGCGCCTCGCTGCTTCGAGCTGGAGCGGCGTCTGGTCGAGGCGTTGGACTGTCCGGTGATGCACGACGATCAGCACGGCACCGCCATCGTGGTGCTGGCGGCGCTGCGCGGTGCCGCGAAGGCGACTGCGCGCGAGCTGGGTCAGCTTCGGGTGGCGATCTCAGGCGCGGGGGCTGCCGGGGTGGCCTGCACGGAGATCCTGCTCGCCGCGGGCGTCACCGACGTGACGGTCATCGACTCGCGCGGCATCGTCCACTCCGCGCGCGAGGACCTTACGGAGGTGAAGGCCGGTTTGGCGGCGCGGAGCAATCCGGGCGGCCGCACGGCGGGGCTCGCCGAGGCACTGAACGGTGCTGACGTCTTCCTCGGGCTGTCCTCCGCCACTGTCGCCGAGGACGTCATCGCCACCATGGCGCCAGAGGCGATCGTGTTCGCGCTGTCCAATCCAAACCCGGAGATCCACCCGGAGATTGCCGCACGGCACGCCGCGGTCGTTGCGACAGGGCGCAGCGACTACCCGAACCAGATCAACAACGTGCTGGCCTTTCCAGGAGTGTTCCGCGGCGCCTTGGACTCCGGTGCCCGCCGGATCACCGAGGCCATGAAGCTGGCCGCCGCGGCGGCCATCGCCGACGTGCTCGGCGACGAGCTGGACGCCCAGCACATTGTGCCGAGCGCACTTGATCCCCGCGTCGCGCCGGCGGTCGCCGCTGCCGTCGCAGCGACTGCGGTCGCCGAGGGAGTGCCGGGAACAGTGCGGCGCTGAGGGCCTATGCGGGCTTCTTCGCCAGGTCCACGATCGAGGTGAGGTTGTACTTCTGGGCCGTCGCCTTGGTGACGACGACGGCGTCGCTGTCCTGGGCCGGGGAGCGGTCCAGCGCCCCCAGCTTCGACGGCAGCGCTTTCTGCAGTGCGGTGTAGACGTCGTCCGGGCTGGTCGCGGTGGCCGACTTGTCCAAGTAGGACAGCGTGTTGCCGGTGTACTCCGGGATGAGGTCGATCGAGCCGTCCTGCAGGCCAGGGAAGTACTTCTCCCGGCTGCCGATGTTGAGTTTCGTGGTGATCTCGGCGCCTTGGGCCTTCAGCGCGGCTGCGTAGATATTGGCCAGCAGCACGTTCTCCTGGAAGTTGGCCGAGCCGATGGTCAGCTTCTCGCCGGTCGCCGCCGTGCCCGGCTTGTCGAGTCCGTTCGCGCTGAGCCAGTCCTGGGCCACGGCGGCGGGATCCTGCTTGTCGGTGACCACCTTCGCGACCAGCGCACTGAGTCCGGGTGTGTCGAGCTTGGCGGAGATGGCGTTGAGGGTGGTCTTCACCCCTGCTGTAGCCTTGCTCTTGTTGATGATGGGCACGATGTTCTGTGCGGCGAAGTTGCTCTTGGGGTCGGTGAGGACGACGAAATTCTCGGCCTTGATGGACGGATCGGTGGTGAACAGGTCAGCGGCGTCGATCTGACCGTTCTTGAGTTGATTGACCGTCACCGGACCACCGGCGTCGGTCACGGTGAACTTGCCGAAGACCACGCCGTAGGTCTTTGCCAGCCCGGGAACGCCCTGCGAGCGGGTCTGAAACTCGGCAGGACCACCCAGGATCAGCTTGCTGGCGATGGTGTCCGAGGCGCCGGGTCCGGCAGGGTTGGTCTTGGAGCTGTCGGCACCGCAGGCGGAGGCCAGTGACAGCACGGCGAGCGCGGCGGTTATTGCGACGATGTGGCGCTTCATTGCTCTCCTGTGGGTGGGTGAGTACGGTTATGACGTCGCGGATGCGGCTTGGAGCACCTCAGTCGCGCGGGGGTCGGACGCCGCGGCCGGCGCGCGAGTCTTGGCGAACCTGCCGGAGACGCCGCGGGACACCAGGTAGCGCTGGGTAAGGACGAGGACCACCTCGGTGACCAGCGCGAGCCCGGCGACGAGCACGCCGCCGCTGACCATCTTTGGGAAGTCCTGCTGGGCAAGCCCATCGTAGATGAACCGGCCCAGCCCGCCGAGGGTGACGTAGGCGGCGATGGTGGCCGTGGCGATCACCTGCAGCGCGGCACTGCGCACCCCGGAGAAGATCAGCGGCAGGCTGCACGGCAGCTCCACCCCCCGCAGCACCTGCCACGGCGTCATGCCCATCCCGACAGCGGCGTCGCGCGCATCCGGGCTGACGCTCTGCACCCCGGCGTAGGTGTTGGACAGGATGGGCGGGATCGCGAGTACCACGAGCACGAGCTCGGTGGGGATGAGGAAGCCGGTGTCGGTGCGGCCCTGAAAGTGCGGCGAGATGATGATCACCAGAAGGACCAGTACTCCCACGCTTGGCAGGGCCCGCATAGCGTTGGCGGCACTGACCATCCAGGTGCCCCGGCCGGTGTGCCCGATGAGCAGCCCCAGCGGCAACGCGATCGCCACCGCCACCACCATCGCGATGAGCGAGAACTTTAGGTGGGCCAGCAGCTGGTCGGCGATGCCGGTCATGCCGGGCGTCCCACGCCAATGCGCCGGGTCGTTGAGCCAGGTGAACACGTCGCCGATCATGCTGCGCTCCCTTTCATTGCGCGCCTTCTCATGCGGCGACCCGCCGCCACGGGGTGAGCACCCGGTTGGTGCCGACCAGCAACAGGTCCAGGACGATCGCGAGCAACACGCACAGGGCGATGCCCAGCACGATCGGCGGGTAGTAGGGGTCCGGGGTGGACAGCTGGAAGCCGATGACGAACAGCTGCCCGAGGTTGGCCATGCCGATGGTCCCGGCGATGGCCACCAGGCTCACGTTGGACACGGTGGCCACCCGTAGCCCCGCGATGATCACCGGGGCGGCGATCGGCAGCTCGACGGTGAGCACCCGCCGCAGCCGGCCGTACCCCATGGCGGTGGCCGCCTGCGTAACGTCTGCGGGAACCGATCGCAGGCCGTCGGCGACCACCCGGACCAGCAGCGCCACGGAGTACACGGACAGGGCGATCGGCACCTGCAGCGGATCGAGGCTCTTCAAGCCGAAAATCGGCGGCACCAGCACGAACAGCGCGATCGAGGGGATGGTGTAGAGCAACCCCGTGATGGAGAGCAGCGGCGGGTATGCCCACTGGTAGCGGTGCGCAAGCCACCCCACCGGCAGGGCGATGAGCAGGCCGACCAGCACCGGCACCACCGACAGCCAGGTGTGGTCCCACAGCCAGACGAGCACCTGGTGCTGGTGGTCGGTGAAGTAGCTCCAGAACTGCAGCGGGGACGAGCTCGCGCCGGCCGCAATAGTCGAGTTCACGGCGCAGCCACCGCCTGAACGGCGCGCTGCCGCTGGAACTGCTCCTCGATGTCGTTGACCACCGTGGCCGCGGTGACCGTGCCCAGAAAGCGGCCGTCGCCGTCCACGATGACCCCGCGACCGCTCGGCGAGGACAGCGCAGCGTCCAGGGCCTCTCGCAGGGTTGCGCCTTCCCCGGCCAGCGTGCCCCCCAGGTTCAGCAGCTCGGGGGCAACGGTGGCCGAGTCGCCGGCATCGGCAACCGCACTCGCCGCCAGCCAACCCTGCGGGGCGTGGTGCTCGTCCACCGCCAGCACCCAACCGTCGGAGGCGGCCCCGACCGCACGGTGGGCGGGGCACCCCAATGGCACTGTGAGCTCCTCGGTCATCGGCAGGGCACCGGTCCTCGCGAAGCCCAGCGCCCGGTAACCGCGGTCGCGGCCGACGAAACCGGCGACGAAGGGGTCAGCGGGCCGGGCCAACAGCTCCGCCGGCGGTGCGAGCTGGGCGAGCTGGCCGCCGACGCGCAGCACGGCGACCTGGTCGCCCAGCTTGATGGCCTCGTCGATGTCGTGGGTGACGAAGACGATGGTCTTGCTCAGCTCGGATTGCAGGCGGAGGAATTCGTTCTGCAACTGCTCGCGAACCACCGGGTCGACGGCGCTGAAGGGCTCGTCCATCAACATTACCGGTGGGTCGGCCGCCAGCGCGCGGGCCACACCGACGCGCTGCTGCTGGCCACCGGACAGCTGAGCCGGGTAGCGCCCGGCGAACACGAGGTCCAGGCCGACCCGTTCCATCAGCTCGAGGGCGTCCTTGCGGGCCTGGCGCTTGCTGCGCCCCAGCAGCAGCGGGACGGAGGCGACGTTGTCCACCACCGTGCGGTGGGGGAACAGGCCGGCACTCTGAATCACGTAGCCCATTCCCCGGCGCAGCTCGGTCGGGGCGATGGTCGCGGTATCCCGGTCGTCCAGCCAGATGGTGCCGCTGGTGGGCTCGATCATCCGGTTGATCGTCCGCAGCGAAGTGGTCTTGCCGCAGCCGGATGGTCCGACCAGCACCGTGATCTGGCCCGAGGGCGCCTCCAAGGAGAGACCACCCACCGCGGTGGTGCCGTCGGGGAACGTCTTGGTCACGGCGTCGAATCGGATCATGCGGCGATCACCTCCGTCGGGCGCGTGAGCTTGACGACGCGCGGGCGAGCTTGACCGCCGCAGCGCTTTCGCGGATGCAACGACCTGACCATCTAACCGACTTCGAGGCGGCTGTGCTGCTGGGCGATACCGGATCGTTACCGTAGCCCCGGTGCGAAAGCCGCATTCGCGCAATCCGGTTGCGCCATCGCTCAGTCCTCGTCCGAGTCGTCTCGGGCCAGGAAAGTGGCCAGGCGATCGGTGGCGTTCTCGAACTCCGGGTGCAGGTCGACAAAGGTGCGCAGCTGTTCGGCCACCCACTGCAAGCTGACCTGCTCCTCACCGCGGCGCTGTTCGAGCTCTTCGATCCCGCGGTCGGTGAAGTACATCCGGCTCCGATCTGTTCAGGCAAACGCGGCTTCGACGAGCTCGGTCTGCTCGACGGCGTGCACCTTGGACGATCCGGCGGACGGCGCCGCCATGGCGCGACGCGACACCCGCTTGACCTTTCCGAGCAGTTCCGGCAGCAGCTCGGGCAGCGCGAGGCCGTAGTGCGGCCAGGCGCCCTGGTTGGCCGGCTCCTCCTGCACCCACCGCACCTCGGCCACGTTGGGGTAGCGCTCGAGCGCCTCGGCCAGCCGCTTGCGGGGGATCGGGTAGAGCTGTTCCACCCGGACGACGGCGGTGTCGGTGATCTCATCCTTGGCTTGCTTGGCCGCCAGCTCCCAGTAGAGCTTGCCGCTGCACAACACGACCTTGGTGACCGCGTCGCGGTCGCCAGATTTTCCGGCAAAGGTGGGGTCGTCGATCACCGAAAGGAACTTGCCGGTGGTGAAGTCCTCCACCGCGCTCACCGCCGCCTTGGATCGCAGCATCGACTTCGGAGTGAACACCACCATCGGCCGTTGCACACCGTCCATGGCGTGCCGGCGCAGCAGGTGGAAGTAGTTGGCCGGAGTGGAAGGTACCGCGACCATCATCGAACCCTCGGCGCACAACAGCAAGAACCGTTCGATGCGTCCAGAGGTGTGGTCAGGCCCTTGACCCTCATGCCCGTGCGGCAGCAGCAGCACCACGTTGGAGCGCTGACCCCACTTGGCCTCACCGGAGGAGATGAACTCGTCGATGATCGACTGCGCCCCGTTGATGAAGTCGCCGAACTGCGCCTCCCACAACACCAGCGCCGCCGGGTCTCCCACCGAGTAGCCGTACTCGAAACCGACCGCAGCGAATTCGCTGAGCGCGGAGTCGTAGGCGAGAAATTTGCCGGTCTCGCCTGATCCGCTGCCGAGATTGCTCAGCGGCGTGTACTCCGCGCCGGTCTTTCGGTCGATGACCACCGAGTGCCGCTGGCTGAAGGTTCCCCGGCGGGAGTCCTGTCCGGACAGCCGGACGTTGCGGTCTTCCAGTACCAGCGAGCCGAAGGCCAGCAGCTCGGCGAAGGCCCAGTCGATCCCGCCTTCGCGGGCGGCCTTGGCGCGCCGCTCGAGCACCGGCTTGACCCGGGGGTGCACGGTGAAGCCGTCGGGCAGGTTGGTGTGCGCATCGCCGATGCGCTCGAGTACGGAGGCGTCGACGGCGGTGACCAGGCTGGTGGGGACCACCTGGTCGGACTCCACCGAGGGGCTGGGCTTGATCGTGTACTTCTCCAGCTCACGCACCTCGTTGAACACCCGCTCGAGCTGCCCCTGGTAGTCGCGCAGTGCGTCCTCGGCTTCCTTCATCGACAGGTCACCGCGACCGATCAACGCCTCGGTGTAGCTCTTGCGGACGCTGCGCTTGGTGTCGATGACGTCGTACATCTTGGGCTGGGTCATCGAGGGGTCGTCACCCTCGTTGTGCCCGCGACGCCGGTAGGAGATCTGGTCGATGACCACGTCCTTGCCGAAGGCCTGGCGGAAGTCCACGGCCAGGTGGGCCACCCACACACAAGCCTCGGGGTCGTCCCCGTTGACGTGGAAGATGGGTGCGCCGATCATTTTGGCGACATCGGTGCAGTACTCGCTGCTGCGGGAGTGCTCGGGCGCGGTGGTGAAGCCGACCTGGTTGTTGACCACAATGTGCACGGTGCCGCCGGTGCGGTAGCCGCGGAGCAGGGCGAGGTTCAGCGTCTCGGCCACCACGCCCTGCCCGGCGAACGCCGCGTCGCCGTGCAGCATCAGCGGCAGGACGGTGAAGCCCTCCTCGCCGCGGTCGATGAGGTCCTGCTTGGCCCGAACGATGCCTTCCAGCACCGGGTCCACGGCCTCGAGGTGCGAGGGGTTCGCGGTGAGCGACACCTTCGTCTCCCCATCGCCGAACATCTGGATGTACTTGCCCTCCGCGCCCAGGTGGTACTTGACGTCCCCGGAGCCGTGCGCCTGCGTGGGGTTGAGGTTGCCCTCGAACTCGTTGAAGATCTGCGAGTAGGGCTTGCCCACGATGTTCGCGAGCACGTTGAGGCGGCCGCGGTGCGGCATCCCGATGACCACCTCGTCGAGGCCGTGCTCGGCGGCGGAGTCCAGCACGGTGTCCATCATCGGGATGACGGTCTCGCTGCCCTCGAGGGAGAACCGCTTCTGGCCGACGTACTTGGTCTGCAAAAAGGTCTCGAAGGCTTCGGCGGCGTTGAGCCGGCTCAGGATGTACTTCTGCTCCCCGAGACTGGGCTTGGCCTGCGGGATCTCGATCCGCGCCCGCAACCAGGCGAGCTGCTCCGGTTCCAGGATGTGGGTGTACTCGATCCCTACGCTTCGACAGTAGGAATCACGTAGCACGCCGAGTACGTCGCGCAGCTTCATGTGCTCTTGGCCTGCAAATCCGCCGACGGGGAACTCGCGGTCCAGATCCCACAGCGTCAGGTTGTGGCTGAGCACGTCGAGGTCCGGATGCTGGCGGCGGCCGTAGTGCAGTGGGTCGGTGTCGGCCATCAGATGGCCGCGGTTGCGGTAGGCCTCGATCAGCTCCAGGACCCTGGTGCTCTTGTCGACGGCGCTCTCCGGGATGTCCTGCACCCAGCGGATGGGCTCGTAGGGCAGGCCGAGAGAGTCGAAGATGTCGTCGTAGAAGTTGTCCTCACCGAGCAACAACCGGTGCACCGTGCGAAGGAAGTCGCCGGACTCGGCGCCCTGGATGATGCGGTGATCATAGGTCGACGTCAGCGTCATCGTCCGGCTGATACCCAGCTTGGTCAACTGTTGATCGCTCGCGCCCTGGAATTCCGCTGGGTATTCCATCGCGCCTGCGCCGATGATGGCGCCCTGCCCGCTCAGCAGGCGCGGTACCGAGTGCACGGTGCCAATGGTGCCGGGATTGGTCAGCGAGATCGTGGTTCCCGCGAAGTCCTCGCCGGTGAGCTTGCCGGTGCGTGCCTTACGGATGATCTCCTCGTACGCCGACCAGAACTGGTTGAAGCTCATCGTCTCGCAGGCCTTGATGGAGGCCACCACCAGCGAGCGATTACCGTCCTTGCCGGGCAGGTCGATGGCCAGGCCGAAGTTCACGTGCGGGGGAGTGATGACGTTGGGCTTGCCGTTGACCTCGGCGAAGTGCCGGTTCATGTTCGGGAAAGACTCCAGCGCGCGCACCAAGGCGTAGCCGAGAATGTGGGTGAACGAGATCTTGCCGCCGCGTCCGCGCCGCAGGTGATTGTTGATGACGATGCGGTTGTCGAACATGAGCTTCGCAGGCACGGTTCGCACGCTGGTGGCCGTGGGCACGCTCAGTGACGCGTTCATGTTCTTGACGACGGCGGCAGCGGCACCGCGCAACACCGATTTCTGCTCGGTGGCCACGTCCGCTTCGGGATCCCCCTTCGGTGCCTGCGCTGCCTTGTCAGACTTCTCCGCCGGCGATCCGCTTGACTGTGCGGCCTTTGCGGGTGCCGCTTTCTCGGCAGGCCGCACCGCCTTGGGGACGGACGCCTTCTGCGGCTCCGCCGGATTCCGGCTCACCGCCGCGTGTGGCGCAGGCTCGGTCTTGGGCGCGGGCTCGGTCTTAGGGGCTGCGGGGGCAGGCTGGGACTCCTTGGGTGCGCCGTCACCTGAGCCACTGCTGTCGGTGGCGCTGGCATCGGGGCCGGGAGCGGCCTGCTCAGTACCGGCGCTGCCGTCGCGCCCGGGGCTGTAGTCGGCGAAGAACTCGTGCCAGGCCGTATCCACGGACGACGGATCGTCCTGGTACCGCAGGTACATCTCGTCCACCAGCCACTCGTTGGACCCGAACTCGGACGCAGAACCGCTCGACACGGAGGCGTTCCCCTCTTTCCTTCTCGATCTTGGTAGCTCACCGATCCCTGCAGGTTAGCCTGGCTGGCCGCCCGGTATGCGGCCGGACACGTTCGCATGCTTCGTCGCCGTTCCCGACCCTCCACAACCCCGCGTACCGCCCGTCAGCGGCAACTCGTAGGTCATGTGACGTCGCGGCGCTCGGCCACCAACCAGGCCCCCAGGCAGCAGGCGAGCACCCACACCCCGAAGACGAGGCCGCCCGCCCACCAGCTCAGGGAGCTGCCGGACAGGAGATCCTCGAAGTTTGCCTGCGTGCGCAGCGGCGCCTGCCCGATGGCAAAGTCCGCAGCCAGCCTGCGGGTGAAGGCGTTGCTCGCCGAGCTCGGCAGCACGTCGGCTAACGCGCCCGCGCCCACTTGTCGCAGCAAGTATCCACCGATCGTCTCTATCAGCAGCCGGCTGATCAGTGCCCCCAACAGCGCGACCAGCTGGTTGGTGACCAGCGTCCCGATGCCGACCCCGGCGACCGTCCACAGCACCAGCACCACCGACCCGAGCACCGCCATGGCCAAGAACTCCTCGACCGGTGGGAAGCTCGTCCATCCGCCGATGGTCAGTCCGCCGAGAGTGGCCGCGGCCATCACGACGACGGCGTAGGCAAACCCGAGCCCCGCGTAGACGGCCAGCTTGGCGGTCAGCACCGTGCCCCGACCCGGTGCTGTCAGGTAGGTGGTGGTGATGGTTTGTGTACGCACTTCGCCCGCGGCGGCCGAGATGCCCAGACACAGGGTGAGCAAGGAGGTGAAGGCCACGCTGTAGGTGATGCTGACGCCCAGCAGGGAGGGGAAGCGCCCGCCGAGCTGGCGCAGCATCTCGTCGTCGGGCAGCGTGGCGATCGCCGCGCCCGCGAGGCTGATGAGGTAGCTCACCAGCAGCGTGGGGATCAGCAGCAGCCACCACAGCTTGGTCGCCAGCAGCTTGCGCAGCTCGGCGCGTAGCGCTGGGGTGATCACAGGCTCGCCTGCACCGGTGCGGCCGCGGCGGGTCCGGCGCTGGTGAGGGCGCGAAAAGCCTGTTCCAGATCGTCCTGTTCCGGCTGCATCCCGTGCACGGTCACCCGTGCGTCCAGCGCCGTCTGAGAGATCTGGGTCGGGTCGGCCCCGCCCACCGCCAGTCGACCGTCGGGTAGCCACACCACGTCGTTGAGCTGGCGCGCCACCAGGGCATGGGCCAACGCGCCGGCGTCGGCGCTGGCCACCAGCACCCGCGGAGCCCGGCCGCCGCGCAGCTGGGCGAGCGTGCCGTAGAACACGCACCTCCCCGCCTTGAGGATCACCGCCGCGTCCACATCCTGTTCGACCTCACGCAGCACAGAGCTGGACATCAGCACAGTTCCCCCGCGGTAGGCGAAATCGCGCAGGAAGCCGCGCAGCCACGTGATGCCCGCGGGGTCGAGCCCGCGGGCAGGTTCATCGAGCACCAGGATTTGCGGTTCACCCAGCAGCGCCACCGCGAACGCCAGGCGCCGGCGCATATCCGGGGCGAATCCCCCGATGGGGCGCGAGGCAAAGCCGGCCAAGCCGACCAGCTCCAGCACCGCATCGGCCCGGCGATCCGGGACGCCGATGGCCGCGCAGTACACCAGCAGGTGCTGGCGGGCGCGGCGTCGGGACGGAAATCCCTGGGCGCCCAATACCGCCCCGACCACGCGGGCGGGAGAGTGCAGCTTCGGGTAGGCCTGGCCGTTGACGGTCGTCATCCCCGAGGTGGGGGTGACAAGGCCGAGAAGCGCTCGCAGTGTGGTGGTCTTGCCCGATCCCGGCGGGCCGAGCAGACCGACGATCGCGCCTGCTGGTACTGAGAAGCTGAGATCGGAGACCGCCTCGACCGCACCGAACTGCTTGGACAGCGCGCGAACGTCAATGGCGCCGCTGCTGTCGCTGGCCCGTGGCTGCCCGGCCAGGCTCGACGTCATCGGCCTCCTCGGTCGCGCCCGCCCACCGGCTGATCCTGCCGTGCCCCCGGCAGGATTCGAACCTGCGCTTCCGCCTCCGGAGGGCGGCGCTCTATCCCCTGAGCTACGGGGGCCCGTCGACGGACGTCGACGTGCCGTGAAGGGCGTGAGGAAGACTAGCGCATCACAGCGCTGTCCTGACCGCCTAGCCGCCCAAGGGAAGTGGTTTCGCGCCGCGCTGACCGAGGAGGCCTTCCATGTAGCTCGCCTCGCTCTGCTGGGTGCTGGAGACCTGCTTGGCGAAGTTGCGCACCACCGGCTGCACCGCGTGCGCCGCTGCGTAGCTCAACATCGAGGCGCCGCCCTGGTGGTGGCGCAGCATCAACTGCAGGAAGAGCGTGTCCAGCGCGGGTCCGGTGGTAGCGCGGAGCTTGTCGATGTCGGCGGTGCTGGCCATGCCCGGCATCGTCGTCACACCGCCCCCTGCGTCGGTGGACATGCCGCTCATCGAGTGGCCGCCATCCGGACCCATCCAGGTCATGTACTTTCCCGAGGGCAACAGCGATTGCCCCCACAGGGACAACCAGCCCTGCATCTGACCGATCTGCGCCTGCTGACTGGTCATGATGTCGAAAGCGAGGCTGCGCACGTAGGGGTCGGCCGCACCGTTGTACTCCACCGTCGCCATCAGCACGGCCTGGGTGTGGTGCACGGACATGTCCTGGGCGAAGCCGACGTCCACGGAGTCCGCGGCCGGCACGCTCAGCGCGGTGTCACTGGTGGGCAGCTTCACAACCGCGCCCAGTGCGAAACCCACCGCCAACACCGCGATCAAGGACAGGATGAGCACCGGTGTCCGCTGACTGCGGCGCGGTCGGATGGTCTCTTGCGTCGTGTCCGGATTGCCGATCTCGGTGGTCGTCTCCTCGGTCAACTCAACGCCCGCCTGCCGGTGCGGGAGTCGGTACGGCTGCCGCGGCACCACTCGGTACAGCAGCTCCCGGCACAGCAGCGCCTGGCACCGCAGCTCCCGGCACAGCAGCTCCCGGCGCTGCAGCGCCTGGTACTGCGGCTCCTGGCACCGCTGCTCCTGGTACTGCGGCTCCTGGCACCGCTGCTCCTGGTACTGCTGCTCCTGGCACCGCTGCGCCTGATACTGCGGCTCCTGGCACCGCGGCTCCTGGCACCGCTGCTCCTGGCACCGCTGCTCCTGGCACCGCTGCTCCTGGCACCGCTGCTCCTGGCACCGCTGCTCCTGGCACCGCTGCTCCTGGCACTGCAGCTCCTGGAGCGGTCGGCGCTTGCTCCTGGCCGTTCTGGATCTGTGGGGCCAGTCCCTTGCCGTCCATCGGGATGGCGTCGGGTCCGGGGGGAGCGGGGTTGAACGGCGGCGGGTTTGCGGGGTCGAACAGGCTGGGGGTACCTGCGTCGCAACTGGCGCCGATCTCCGGATAGGTGTTCGAGTTCTGGCGCAGCGCGGAGATGAAGTTCGCGACGCGCTGGTCGTTCACATCCGTGAGCTTGAGCTGGTGGCCCCAGGACTGCAGCGAGAACGGCGAGTCCATGCCCGGGTAGGGCGTCATCAGCATGTAGGGCTGACCCTCGACCTTGCTGGCCAGCACCTTTACCTGCTCCGGCGACAGCTTGTCCGGGTTGTAGGTGATCCAGACGGCGCCGTGCTCCAAGGAGTGCACGGCGTTCTCGGTGCGAATGGCTTTCGGATAGACGTTGCCCATGCAGGTGGCCCAGACCTGGTCGTGCGGTCCACCGAAGGGCGGCGTCTTGTCGTAGGCGACGCGTTGGGTGCCCTGCACGTGCAGGCCTGCGGGGTAATCGACCTTCACCACGCCGTCGATGTTCTTCGAAGGATCGGTGTTGCTGGCGGTGGGGACGTAGCGTTGCGCCTCTGCCCGGGACTGGTACTTGGGCACCAAGTAGGCGGCAATCGCGCCGATCAGTGCGATGACCACCAGCGCGGCGCCGATGGACACCCACGGAATGTGGCGAGTGCTGACCACGGACTTGCTGCTGGTGCTGCTGCGGCTACGGCTCTTGGCCGCCTTGAGCGCTTTCGCCGACTTGGCGGCACTGCTCGAGCTGGGGCGGTCACTCTTGCCACTAGGCATCGGTGGGTTGTCCTCACTGGTCCGGTAGGAAACACCGGACATATCTGGGCGCGTTGTCATCACCACTGTACGAGAATCCTGCGCACCGGATGGCCGACCGTGCCTGCAGAGAAACTAGGATGGCTTGTCGTGACTCCCGCTGACCTCGCCGCGCTTCTCCGCACCACCGCAGCCGAGGTCCTCACCGAGCGCGGGCTGGACACCGCCGTTCTTCCGCAGACCCTCACCGTCGAACGTCCCCGTAACCCGGAGCACGGCGACTACGCCACCAACATCGCGTTGCAGGTCGGCAAGCGGCTCGACACCGCCCCTCGGGAGCTGGCCGGTTGGTTGGCCACCGCACTGAGCACGACGGAGGGTATCGACTCCGCTGACGTCGCGGGCCCCGGATTCCTCAACATCCGACTCGCGGCCGCCGCCCAAGGAGCCGTCGTCGGGCAGATTCTTGCTGCGGGACAGGCCTACGGACGCGGCGAGGTGCTGACCGGCACGGCGGTCAACCTCGAGTTCGTCTCGGCCAACCCCACCGGACCGCTGCACATCGGTGGCGCCCGGTGGGCGGCGGTGGGCGATGCACTCGGCCGCATCCTCACCGCCCAGGGTGCGCAGGTGACCCGCGAGTACTACTTCAACGACGCAGGCGCGCAGATCGACCGCTTCGTCCGTTCGCTGATCGCTGCTGCTACGGGAGAGCCCACCCCCGCCGACGGTTACGCCGGCGTCTACATCGCCGACATCGCCGCGCAAGTGCTCGCCGAGCGTCCCGGGGTACTGACTCTGCCCGAGCAGGAACAGCACGCCGCGTTCCGCACTATCGGCGTTGAGCTCATGTTCGCCGAGATCAAGCGGACCTTGCATGATTTTCGCACCGACTTCGACGTCTACTTCCATGAGCGTTCGCTCTTCGACTCCGGAGCAGTCGACACGGCGGTCGCGACGCTCAAGGCCTCGGGCAACCTGTACGAGGCCGACGGTGCCTGGTGGCTGCGCTCCAGCGACTTCGGTGACGACAAGGACCGCGTGGTCGTCAAGAGCAACGGCGAGTCTGCCTACATCGCCGGTGACATCGCCTACTTCCAAAACAAGCGCGCTCGCGGTTTCGACCTGTGCATCTACATGCTCGGAGCCGACCACCACGGCTACATCGGCAGGCTCAAGGCGGCGGCCGCGGCCTTCGGTGACGATCCCGACACCGTCGAGGTGCTCATCGGCCAGCTGGTCAACCTCGTCAAGGACGGGGTGCCGGTGAAGATGAGCAAGCGCGCAGGCACTGTGCTCACCCTGGAGGATTTGGTGGAGGCGGTGGGTGTGGACGCGGCGCGATACTCGCTGATCCGCTCGTCGGTCGACTCCAACATCGATCTGGACCTCGACCTGCTCACCAAGCAGAGCAACGACAACCCGGTGTTCTACGTCCAATACGCACACGCCCGCCTCAGTGCGCTGACCCGGGCGGCTGGGCAGCTCGGGATCGACTGGGACGCCGCCGACTTCGGTCTACTCACGCACGAGCGCGAGGGCGCACTGATCCGGACGTTGGGGGAGTACCCGCGGGTGCTGGCCAGTGCCTCCGAGCTCCGTGAGCCGCACCGGGTAGCCCGCTATCTGGAGGAGCTTGCCGGCACCTACCACCGCTTCTACGACTCCTGCCGCGTACTACCGCAGGGCGACGAGCAGCCTGCGCCGTTGCACAGCTCTCGCCTGGCCCTGTGCGCCGCCTCCCGGCAGGTGCTGGCCAGCGGCCTGGGCATGCTCGGCGTCAGTGCGCCGGAGCGAATGTGAGCGCCCACCCCGCCGGCCCCCGCCACGGTGATGCGGCCAACGTCACCGGACACGTCTTGCTCGGTGACCTGCCGGAGCGGCCGTCCACCGCGGCCGAGCTGGCTGAGCTGGACCCTGCGGTGTGGCCCTTGAGCGCCCGGCGCGGTGCCGACGGTGCGGTCCGGTTGGCCGGTGTCGACGTCCGCGCGCTGGCCGCCGAGTACGGGACGCCGTTGTTCGTGCTGGACGAGGACGACTTCCGTTCGCGCTGCCGGGAGATGGCGGCGGCATTCGGCTCCCCGGCGAACGTGCACTACGCGGCCAAGGCGTTCCTGTGCGGCGCGGTCGCCCGATGGGTGGCCGAGGAAGGACTGTCCCTCGACGTCTGCTCCGGCGGTGAGCTGGCCGTGGCGCTGCACGCAGACTTTCCTGCTGCTCGAATTGCCATGCACGGCAACAACAAGTCGGTCGCCGAGCTGACCGCGGCTGTGCGAGCAGGCGTCGGGGCCGTGGTCATCGACTCGCTGCAGGAAATCGAGCGGCTCGACGAGGTGGCGCGCAACCACCGCACCGTGCAGGACGTGTTCATCCGGATCACCGTCGGGGTGGAGGCGCACACCCACGAGTTCATCGCCACCGCGCACGAGGACCAGAAGTTCGGCTTCTCCCTCGCCGGTGGTGTCGCGGTCGAGGCGGCGGCCCGCGTGCTCGCGGCGCCCAACCTGCGTCTGGTCGGTTTGCACAGTCACATCGGCTCGCAGATCTTCGACGCGGATGGCTTCGAGGTGGCGGCGCACCGGGTCGTGGGTCTGCTCCGGGAGCTCACCGACACACACGGTGCGGCTGCCCTGGCTCACGTCACCACGTTGGACCTCGGGGGCGGCATGGGGATCTCCTACCTCTCCTCCGACGACCCTCCGCCGGTGGACCAGCTGGCCGACAAGCTGCGACACATCGTGCGCGCCGAGTGCGCTGCTGCCGGGCTGGCCGAGACCGTGGTGGCGGTCGAGCCCGGGCGGGCGATCGTGGGGCCCACGACAGTAACGCTCTACGAGGTAGGCACCCTGAAGGACGTGAGTCTGGGTGCGGCGACCGAGCATCGCCGCAACACCCGTCGCTATGTCAGCGTGGACGGTGGCATGAGCGACAATGTGCGCACCGCGCTGTACGACGCGCGCTACGACTGCCGGCTGGTCTCCCGGGCCAGCGACGCGGAGCCCGTGGTGTCCCGGGTGGTGGGCAAGCACTGCGAGAGCGGGGACATCGTGGTCCGCGACACCTGGTTGCCCGCCGACCTCGCAGCTGGCGACCTGGTTGCCGTCGCGGCGACGGGCGCCTACTGCTACTCGATGTCCAGCCGGTACAACATGCTCACCCGTCCCGCCGTGGTCGCGGTGCGCGACGGGGTAGCCCGGTTGATCCTGCGCCGCGAGACCATCGCCGACCTGCTCAGCTTGGAGGTGTCATGACCGTGCCGCGCACCATCGGAGTGGCGCTGTTGGGCTGTGGCACGGTAGGTAGCGAGGTGGTGCGCCTGCTGGCCTCACAGTCCGAGGAGCTGACGGCGCGCGTCGGCGCTCCGGTCGTGCTCCGGGGTATCGCCGTGCGTAGGGCCAACCGGCACCGCGACGTCCCCGCCGAGCTCCTTACCACCGACGCCGCCACCCTAATAGCACGTCCGGACGTGGACGTGGTCGTGGAAGTGGTCGGTGGCATCGAACCGGTGCGGAGCCTGCTGCTCGACGCATTGCGGGCGGGCAAGTCCGTGGTCACCGCCAACAAGGCGTTGCTGGCCGAGCACACGGCCGAGCTGGCCGAGGCGGCGGATGCCTCGGGGGCAGACCTGTACTTCGAGGCGGCGGTGGCCGGAGCGATCCCGATCGTGCGGCCGATGCGCGAGTCGTTGGCCGGTGACCGGATCACCAAGGTGGTCGGCATTCTCAACGGCACCACCAACTTCATCCTCTCCGCCATGGACGCCAGCGGCGCCGGTTACGCGGAAACCTTGGAGGAGGCGGGCAGGCTCGGTTACGCCGAGGCCGACCCGACGGCCGACGTGGACGGTTTCGACGCCGCGGCCAAGGCAGCGATTCTGGCCAGCTTGGCCTTTCATACGCGCGTGACCGCGGCGGACGTGTACCGCGAGGGCATTCGCCAGGTCACCGCCTCTGACCTCGTCGCGGCGAACGCCTTGGGCTGCACGGTGAAGCTGCTTGCCCTGTGCGAGCGGGTGGTGGGCGCCGATGGCACCGAGCGGGTGTCCGCGCGTGTTCATCCGGCGATGGTGCCGCGAACGCACCCGCTGGCCGGGGTCGACGGTGCCTACAATGCGGTTGTCGTCGAGGTGGAGGCGGCGGGGCGGCTGATGTTCTACGGGCAGGGGGCCGGGGGAGCGCCGACCGCCTCGGCGGTACTCGGCGACCTGGTGGCCGTCTCGCGCAACCTGGTCCACGGCGGGCGCGGTCCCCGCGAGTCGACCTACGCCGACCTCGGGGTCGCGCCCATGGGGGAGACCCCCACCCGCTACCACGTCAGTATGGAGGTCGCCGACCGTGCCGGTGTGCTCGCTGCCGTGGCCACTGAGTTCTCCCAGCGCGGGGTCAGCATCTCGGTGGTGCGCCAGGTCGGCCACGGCGACGGTGCCTCCTTGGTGGTGGTCACGCATACCGCGTGCGACTCCGCGTTAGCCGATACCGTCGCCGCCCTGCGTGAATCAGAGTTCGTCAACGCTGTTACCAGTGTCCTCCGGGTAGAAGGTGGAACCCCATGACTTCACTAGCCCATCCCACGGCCGTGCATCGTGCCTGGCCCGGAGTCATCGAGGCCTACCGACCGCGGCTCGGGTTGGCTGAGGGCACCAGGGTGATCACCCTGCGCGAGGGCGGAACACCGCTGGTGCCTGCGGAGCACCTGTCCGAGCTGACCGGGTGCGAGGTGCACCTCAAGGTCGAGGGCGCCAACCCCACCGGTTCGTTCAAGGACCGTGGCATGACGATGGCCATCACGGACGCCTACGCCCGCGGGCAGCGTGCGGTCATCTGCGCCTCCACCGGCAACACCTCCGCATCGGCCGCCGCCTACGCCGCGCGCGCGGGGATGACCTGCGCCGTGCTGATCCCCGAGGGCAAGATCGCGATGGGCAAGCTCGCCCAGGCGGTGATGCACGGGGCCAAGATCGTGCAGGTACACGGCAACTTCGACGACTGTCTGGAGCTGGCCCGCAAGACCACTGCCGAGTTTGAGACCATCGCCCTGGTCAATTCCGTCAACCCTGCGCGCATTGAGGGCCAGAAGACGGCCGCTTTCGAGGTCTGCGACGGGCTGGGTCGGGCGCCCGACGTGCACTGCCTGCCGGTCGGCAATGCGGGCAATATCACCGCGTACTGGAAGGGCTACCGCGAGTACCACTCGGAGTCGATCACCGAGCTACTGCCCAAGATGTTGGGCGTGCAGGCAGCAGGTGCGGCCCCACTGGTACACGGTGCGCCGGTGAAGGACCCCGAGACCATCGCCACCGCCATCCGCATCGGCTCACCGGCGTCGTGGAACGGGGCGATGGCCGCCAAAGATGAGTCGGCGGGCGCATTCCTTGCGGCCAGCGACAACGAGATTCTGGCTGCTTACCGCCTTGTTGCGGCCCGCGAGGGAGTATTCGTGGAACCGGCCTCGGCGGCCAGCGTCGCCGGACTGCTTGCGGCCCACGCCGATGGCTGGCTCGAGCCGGGCTCGCTCGTGGTCTGCACTGTCACCGGGCACGGCCTGAAAGACCCGGCGACGGCGCTGCTGAACATGGTGGAGATCGAGCCCATCGGCGTCGATCCGGTCGCCGTGGCCCAAGCGCTCGAGCTGGCCTGACCCGTGGGTCCGCTTCCCGCCGGCCGTACGGTCACCGTGCGGGTGCCTGCCTCCTCGGCCAATCTCGGGCCGGGCTTCGACTGCCTCGGCCTCGCGTTGGACCTGTGGGACGAGGTGACGGTCAGCACGAGCACCGGTGGCGTGCAGGTGCAGGTGCAGGGCGAAGGTGCCGGTGAAGTCGCCACGGATTGCTCCCACCTTGTGGTGCGCGCCATCCGCTCGGGCTTGCAGCTGGCCGGTCTCGACGTCACGGACGCGGCGGGACAGGGCTTGGATGTGCTGTGCAGCAACGCGATACCTCATTCGCGCGGATTGGGATCCTCTGCGTCGGCGGTGGTAGCTGGCCTCGCTGTGGCGCGTGGGCTTTGCCGGTCAAACATTTCCGACGACGCGCTGATCCAGCGCTCGTCGGAGTTCGAGGGCCACCCGGACAACGCCTCGGCCAGCGTCCTTGGTGGTGCCGTCGTCTCCTGGGCGGTCGGCCTCGCCGGAGGCGGCTACCGCTACCGCGCGGTGAGTCTGCCCGTGCATCCGGACATCGTGCCGGTGGCGCTGATACCGGCGGAGAAGTCGTCCACCGCATTGACCCGCGGGATGTTGCCCGCGCGGGTGCCGCACGAGGACGCAGCCTTCAACGCCTCCCGCAGCGCGCTTGCCGTGCTCGCGTTGACCAGCCGCCCGGACCTCCTCCTCGATGCGACCGACGATCGTTTGCACCAAGCGCAGCGTGCGCCGGCCATGCCCGTGACGGCCGCGTGGATCAGCCGTCTCCGGCTCGCAGGCATCGCCGCGGCGATCTCGGGTGCTGGGCCAACGGTCCTGGCGCTCACGGTCGGTGGTCTGCCACCGGTCCTGCGAGAACAGGCGGCAGCGGATGGCCTCGAGGTGCTCGACTTGCCCGTGGCCTGCGGCGTACAGGCGGTGAGTTGATCGGGCGCGCACAGGTTCCTCGGCGTGGCGAACGGGGTTGCTGTTGCCGCCCGCGGGGAGTGCGGCTACGCTCAACCTGTCTAGCCACCGTGAGCGTTGATGCCGGTGCCTTGCCCAGAGTTTTTCTCGGGGACGATCAATTGACTGTTTCGGGCATTGATCGAGCAGGTGCACAACGGCGGTACAACCTTCACTGCGATGGACATTCTGTCGGCTCGGTCGAGAGCACGGCGGAGCCCTCCGAGTCTGGCGCGCGGCGTCAGATCCCGGTTCGAACCCTCGGTGCTGCATGCGCACATCGGGGAAGGAAAGGACATCCGTGACCGATACGGACCTCATCACCAGCCCTGCTCCTGATACTGCCGGTGCAGCTCCTCGCCGCCGCGGTGGGTTGACGGGCATGGTGCTCGCCGACCTCCGTGGACTCGCTGCCGAGATTGGCATCGGGGACACCGCGGGCATGCGAAAAGGCGACCTCATCATCGCCATCAAGCAGCGTCAGGCCGGTTCCAACGGCGCGGCCACCAAGGATGTGGCCCCGAAAGCTGCGGTGTCGAATGGCGCGGTGCCGAATGGTGCGGTCGCCACCCGCGCGCCGCAGAAGCACACCGCCACCGTGCCCTCGGTCGACGACGGCAAGCAGAGCGCTGCTCCGGAGACCACTGCCCCGCAACTGACTGCCGCAGGCCCGACGCGGGTGCCAAGCGAAGGGCAGAGCGACGCCCGTCGCTCCCGCCAGCGGCGCGGCTCCGCACGAGCTGCCGGGACTCCGGCGACTGACACCGAGGTGGATCGCGCCACCACCGCGCCGGCCGACGGCGCCCCGCAAGACAGCGCCGAGCCCAAGGAGTCGGGCGAGCAGCCGCCGAAAACCGCGGGCGAAGCACAGCAGCCCGCGCACACCGAGCGCCCGCCCCGAGAGCAAAGCGACCGCCAGCAAGGCGGCAGAAACAACCGTCAAGGCAGCAACAACCAGGCAAGCAGCAACAACCAGGCAAGCAGCACCGGGCCCCAGAGCCAACGTCAAGAGCGGGCCGGCCTCGAGGACGATGGTGACGGCCGTGGCCGGCGCGGTCGGCGCTTCCGCGAGCGCAGGCGTGGGCGTGACCGTGGGCCCGAGCAGGGGACGACGCCGAACGACCGGGACCTCGAGGTGCGTGAGGACGACGTCCTGCAGCCGGTTGCCGGCATTCTCGACGTGCTCGACAACTACGCCTTCGTACGGACCTCGGGCTACCTCGCAGGGCCTAACGATGTCTACGTTTCGATGAGCCTGGTCCGCAAGAATGGTCTTCGCCGGGGCGACGCGGTGACCGGCGCGGTCCGGATCGCCCGTGAGGGCGAACAGAGCAACTCGCGGCAGAAGTTCAACCCGCTCGTCCGGATCGACACCATCAACGGCGGCGACGCCGAGGCGGCGCGCAAGCGTCCGGAGTTCAACAAGCTCACGCCGCTGTATCCCAACCAGCGGCTGCGGCTGGAGACCACGCCGCAGGCCATGACCGCACGCATCATCGACTTGGTGATGCCCATCGGCAAGGGCCAGCGCGCGCTGATCGTCAGCCCGCCCAAGGCTGGCAAAACCAGCGTGCTGCAGGCGATTGCCAACGCTATCTCGGTCAACAACCCGGAGTGCCACCTGATGGTGGTGCTGGTGGATGAGCGCCCGGAGGAGGTGACCGATATGCAGCGCTCGGTGAAGGGTGAGGTCATTTCCTCGACCTTCGACCGGCCGCCGGGTGACCACACCGCCGTGGCCGAGCTGGCTATCGAGCGGGCCAAGCGGTTGGTGGAATCGGGCACCGACGTAGTGGTTCTGCTCGACTCGATCACTCGGCTGGGGCGTGCGTACAACAACTCCTCGCCCGCCTCCGGCCGGATCCTCTCCGGTGGTGTCGACTCCACGGCGCTGTATCCGCCGAAGCGCTTCCTCGGCGCGGCCCGCAACATCGAGTTCGGGGGGTCCCTGACGATCATCGCCACCGCCATGGTGGAGACCGGGTCCACCGGCGACACGGTGATCTTCGAAGAGTTCAAGGGCACCGGTAACGCCGAGCTCAAGTTGGACCGCAAGATCGCCGAGCGCCGGGTGTTCCCCGCCGTCGACGTCAACCCGTCGGGAACGCGCAAGGACGAGCTGCTGATGGCTCCGGACGAGTATAAGGTGGCGCTCAAGCTGCGTCGGGTGCTCTCTGGGTTGGACTCGCACCAAGCCATCGACCTGCTCACCAGTAAGTTGCGCAAGAGCGGCTCCAACGCGGAGTTCCTCATGGAGGTGGCGAGGACAGCACCCGGTGCCGCCGAGGAGCACCAGCGCGAGACGTAAGCGGGAACACCACGCCCGCCCGAACGGTTAGACCAACTGACAGTCGCTCTGGCACACTGAGCGGCTGAATCCGGTTCCGGTTCACGTCATCGCTGCGATGGCGACCCGGCGACCAGTCAAGGAGAGGGCATCATGAAGCCAGGAATTCACCCCGTGTACACGGAGACCACCGTGACCTGCGGTTGCGGCAACTCGTTTGTCACCCGCAGCGCTGAGGCAAGCGGCAGCATCAACGTCGAGGTCTGCTCGCAGTGCCATCCCTTCTACACCGGCAAGCAGAAGATTTTGGACACCGGTGGCCGCGTGGCCCGCTTCGAGGCGCGCTACGGCAAGCGCGCAACAAAGGCGGCAGCTGAACCAGCCGAGACCGCACCAGTCGAGACCGCGCCAGCCGAGACCGCACCAGCCAACTAGCTTCCACGACAGCGCCCGTCCTGCCGCCGTGCAGGGCGGGCGCTGTGCTGCTCTGGCCGTCTCGCGTGAATGTGACTTTCGCGCCAATTGGTCGCGTGAAAGCCATATTCACGGCGCACCGCAACCCACGGAAGCACCGAAACGTGACCGGAGGTCGATGAACACCCCATCAGCCCTGGACGACGTGCTGGCCGAGCATGCGGGTCTGCAGCAGCAGTTGTCCGATCCTGGCCTGCACGCCGACCCGGCCGCCGCCCGCCGGGTCGGAAAGCGCTTCGCCGAGCTGGGTCCTGTTGTGGCCACGCACGAAAAGCTGGCGCAGGCGCGAGACGATCTGCAGGCCGCCCGTGAGCTCGCCGCGGAGGACTCCTCGTTCGCCGCCGAAGCCGAGCTGCTGTCGGCAGAGGTGCAGCGGCTCGATATCGCACTGACCGATCTGCTGGCTCCTCGCGACCCACACAACGGCGACGACGTGGTGCTGGAGGTTCGCTCCGGCGAGGGCGGCGAGGAGTCCGCCCTGTTCGCCGCTGACCTGGTCCGGATGTACCTGCGCTACGCCGAGCGGCACGGATGGCGCATCGAGGTGCTCGATGCGGCAACCTCCGACCTCGGCGGTTTCAAGGAGGCCACCCTGTCCGTCAAGTCCCGCGGGGACGCCGCCGATGGGGTGTGGGCGCGGCTGAAGTTCGAAGGTGGCGTGCACCGCGTGCAGCGCGTCCCGGTGACGGAATCGCAGGGCAGGGTGCACACTTCGGCGGCCGGTGTGCTGGTCTACCCCGAGCCCGAAGAGGTGGACGAGGCCCCGATCGATGACAAGGACCTGCGCATCGACGTGTTCCGATCGTCCGGCAAGGGCGGCCAGGGGGTCAACACCACCGACTCGGCCGTCCGGATCACCCACCTGCCCACCAACACGGTGGTGTCCTGCCAGAACGAGCGCTCCCAGCTGCAGAACAAGGCGCGAGCAATGCAGGTGCTCGCGGCTCGGCTACAGGCAGCGGCGGAGGCGACGTCCGCTGCGGAGGCCTCGGCGGAGCGGCTCAGTCAGATCCGCACCGTCGACCGCTCCGAGCGCATCCGGACGTACAACTACCCGGAGAACCGCATCGCCGACCACCGCATCGGATATAAGGCGTACAACCTCGACTCGGTGCTGGACGGTGAGATGGACCCGCTGCTGGACGCACTGGTCACCGCCGAACGGGCGGAGCGGATGGCAGCCGAGTGAGCAGCGCGGTGGGCGCACGTGCGACCCTGAGCGGGTGAGCCGTCAACCAATGCGTCTTGCCGTGATCGAGGCCGCCGAGGTGCTGACCGAGGCCGGCGTCGCCAGCCCCAAGGCGGATGCGGAGATGCTGGCCGCCCACGTGCTGGGGGTTCCGCGAACGCGGCTGCCGATGGTACCGCTGGTCGATCCGTTGACGATCGAGACTTTTCGTCGTCTCGTCATGCAACGGGCACAGCGGATTCCGCTGCAGCATCTCACGGGCTGGGCGGCGATGGGTGCAATCACCGTGGAGGTGGGTCCAGGGGTGTTCATCCCCCGGCCGGAGACCGAGTTGCTGCTCGCGTGGGCGCTGGCGCAAGTAGAGGGCGTCCATTCCCCGCTGGTGCTGGACCTCTGCACCGGTTCAGGGGTGCTCGGTCTCGCGTTGGCCAACGCCCGACCGGACGCCGTGGTGCACGCCGTGGAGGCGGACGCGGCCGCGTTGGCCTGGGCACGACGAAACGTGGAGGCCCGCCACGCCGCGGGTGATACCCCGGTGCGGCTGCACCACGGCGACGTGACCGATCGTCGGCTGCTGGCGCAGCTGGAGGGGCAGGTGGACTTGATCGTCGCCAACCCGCCGTACGTTCCTGCCGGTACGCCGGTGTCTGCCGAGGTCGCCGAGCACGACCCCGCGGATGCGGTGTTCGCCGGATCCGACGGCTTGGACGTGATTCGGCCGCTGGTGACAACCGCCGCGCAGTGGTTGAAGGTGGGCGGTGCGGTGGGGGTGGAACACGACGACAGCCATGGACCAGCAGTCGCTGAACTGTTCACCGCGCGCCGCGTGTTCACCGAGGTGACCAGCCATCCGGATCTCGCCGGGCGCCCCCGGTTCACCACCGCGCGTCGGGTCTCCGCCGCGCGCTAGCGGTGGGCGCGTCGGCGCCGCACTGCCGGGCTGTCAGGATTGACCCGTGAGCACCCTCTACGACTGCACCCAACCCGACAGCCGCGCGGAAGGTCTGACCGCCGCATTCACCGCCCTACGCGGGGGAAAGCTGGTGGTGCTGCCCACCGACACCCTGTACGGGCTGGGGTGCGACGCTTTCGACAGCGTGGGTGTCACCGCCCTGCTGCGGGCCAAGAACCGCGGGCGGGACATGCCGGTTCCCGTCCTCGTCGGATCGTGGCAGACGATCGACGGGCTGGTGTTCACCGTGACCACGGCGGCCCGGTCGCTGGTGGAGGCGTTCTGGCCCGGCGGGCTGAGCTTGGTGGTCCAGCAGGCACCCTCGTTGAGCTGGGACCTCGGCGACACGCGCGGCACCGTGATGCTGCGCATGCCCCTGCACCCCGTGGCCCTCGAGCTGCTCCGCGAGGTGGGTCCGATGGCGGTCTCCAGTGCCAACGTCTCGGGTGAGCCTCCCGCGACCACCGCGGCGCTCGCCCAGGAGCAGCTCGGCGCGTCTGTGGGCGTCTACCTCGACGGCGGACCCTGTGCCGCAGCCGTCCCATCGACCATCGTGGACCTCACCGGTGAGCGGCCACTCGTGCTTCGGGAGGGCGCGGTGTCCACTGCTGCGGTGGCCGAGGCACTGGGCGTCGCCGCCGCCGACCTGCAGGTGCGCTGAACGCGGCGAGGTCGAATCCGCCCGAGAGTCGGCGAGATGGCGTCACCTAGACTGCGGTACGGCCCGTCTATCGGGTCGCAGCATCCTGCCCAGCACTTTGCAGTGAGGAGCACAGCGTGAGCACGCCGTTCTGGGGACCTGACTTCGACTCGTTGCGCCGCGAGGACCCGGAGATCGCCGGCGTCCTGCTCTCCGAGCTCGAACGACTGCGCGGTGGCCTGCAGCTCATCGCCAGTGAGAACCTCACCAGCCCCGCTGTCCTCGCTGCGCTGGGCTCCACCCTGAGTAACAAGTACGCCGAGGGCTACCCCGGCCGCCGCTACTACGGCGGTTGCGCCGAGGTCGACAAGGCCGAGACGATCGCCATCGACCGGGCCAAGGCGCTGTTCGGCGCAGAGCACGCCAACGTGCAACCGCACTCCGGAGCCAACGCGAACCTCGCGGTGTACGCCGCATTCTGCAAGCCAGGTGACACAGTGCTGGCGATGAGCCTGCCGCACGGTGGGCACCTCACCCACGGCTCCAAGGTCAGCTTCTCCGGCAAGTGGTTCAACGCCGTCCCGTACCACGTCCGCAAGGACACCGAGCTCATCGACTACGACGAGGTGCGCGAGCTCGCACTCGAGCACCGGCCGAAGATGATCGTCACCGGCGCTACCGCCTACCCCCGCTTGATCGACTTCGCGGCGTTCCGGGCCATCGCCGACGAGGTCGGGGCCATCCTCTGGGTGGACGCGGCGCACTTCATCGGTCTGGTCGCAGGCAAGGCGATCCCCTCGCCCGTGCCATACGCCGACGTCGTCTCCGCCACCACGCACAAGGTGCTGCGCGGTCCCCGCGGCGGAATGTTGCTGTCCAAGGCCCGGCATGCCAAGGCGCTGGACAAGGCGGTCTTCCCGTTCACCCAGGGTGGTCCGCTGATGCACGCAATCGCGGCCAAGGCCGTGGCCTACAAGGAGGCGGCCAGCGCCGACTACCAGGTCTACGCCAGTGAGGTCATCGCCAACGCCGCCGCCTTGGCCAAGTCGCTGGAGGCCGAGGGAATGCGGGCGGTCTCGGGCGGAACCGACACCCACCTGGCGCTGCTGGACCTGCGTGAGCTCGGCGTCACCGGCGCGGACGCGGAGACGCGTTGCGACGCCGCCCGGATCACCCTGAACAAGAACGCCATCCCCTACGACCCGGCGCCCCCGATGACGGCCTCGGGCATTCGCGTCGGTTCCGCGGCGCTGACCACCCAGGGGATGGGGCAGCCGGAGATGGCGGAGGTCGCTTCGCTGATCGCGCGCGCGGTCAAGGCCGAGCACGGGACGGCAGCCGGAGACGCCGAGCTCGCCAGGATCGCCGATGCGGTCGGTCAGCTCGTCGCCGCCAACCCGGCGTATCCCGCGGCGAGTCGCTGAGCGCAGGCTCGGCGTAGCCGACCATCACCGTGCCCCCTGCCCAATCGGTCGTGACGGCGCTGGTTGCGCCAAGCAGCGCTGGGGTACCGATCAGGGAACTGGCGCTGGTCGCGCTGACGGCCGCGGTGGTGACTTTCCTGTCGACCGGCGCGATCCGCCTGCTTGCCATCAAGATTGGTGCTGTGGCCTACCCACGTGACCGCGACGTGCATGTCACGCCCACCCCACGCCTGGGTGGCGTCGGCATGTACCTGGGAGCGCTGGCGTCAACGCTCCTGGCGGCGCAGCTGCCTGCACTCAATCGCAGCTTCGCCTTCAGCTCCGACGTCCCTGCGGTGCTGTGGGCAGGTTTGGTGATCGTTGCGGTAGGCGCCGTCGACGACCGTTTCGGCCTCGACTCGCTGACCAAATTCGCCGGTCAGGTCACAGCGGCCGGGGTACTCGTCCTACTCGGGCTGCAGTGGCTGCAGGTGTACTTCCCGCTTGGCGGTGGCAGCAACATTCTCGTGTTCGACCAGTTGCAGGCGGGGTTGGTCACCGTTGGCGTCACGGTCCTGTTGGTGAACGCGATGAACTTTGTCGACGGCCTGGACGGGCTGGCCGCAGGTATCGGGCTGATCGCCGCCCTCGCGATGTGTGCTTTCTCCTTGGGATTGCTGAGCCGTTCCGGCGGGGACGTGAGCAACTATCCGCCTGCGCTGATCGCCGCGGTGCTCGCGGGCGTGTGCTTGGGGTTCCTGCCGCACAACTTCGAGCCCGCCCGGATCTTCATGGGTGACTCCGGGTCGATGCTGATCGGGCTGATGCTCGCTGCCGTCTCGACGAGCGCTTCGGGCAAGGTCTCACCCATCACCTACGGCGGTCGTGACCTCGTGGCCCTGCTCACGCCGCTGCTCGTCGTCGGTGCGGTCAGTTTCATCCCGGTGCTGGACCTGTTGATGGCGATCGTGCGGAGGACCAGAGCCGGGCGCAGCCCGTTCAGTCCCGACAAGATGCACCTGCACCACCGGCTGCTCGGCTTAGGGCATTCCCACCGCCGCTCGGTGCTGCTCATCTATCTTTGGACCGGTGTAATCGCCTTCGGTGCGGTGGCGACCACCCTGTTCGACCTTCGCGCGGTGGCGCTCATCATGACGGTCGGGCTGACTATCGCGCTGCTCGGCTCGGCGATTCCGCGGCTGCGTGATCCTCATAGGACAGCGTCCAAGTAGCCCGTGGGGCAACGACCAAATGGATCGTGGGGCAGCGACCAAATGGCTCGACACCGTGCGCCCGGTATCCTCGGTGTTGTGCGCAACTCGGACTCGACAGGACCGGACCAGGTCGCCGCACTGCGGGCCGCCCTCCGCCACGGCGTCCTCGGTCTCCTGGTACTCGCGGTCGGTGCCTCGGTCATCGCCGGGCTGATGCAGGGGACGCCCGGAGTATGGGGAGCGTTGCTCGGTGCCGCTGTCGGGGGTGGCTTCGTGCTGTTCACCGCGGTGGTGGTGCTCGCCACGGCCAACGCCGAGCCCACCACCTTGGCGGGCATCCTGCTGGGGTCCTGGCTACTCAAGCTCGTCCTCGCCATCATCGTGATGGTCGTGCTGCGCGGCATGGACTTCTACAGCCGCGGAACCTTCGTCGCGGTGATCGCGCTGGCGGTCGTCGGGTTGCTGACGGTGGAGACCAGGGCGGTCCTGCGCACAAATGTCGCCTACGTCGATCCGCTGCCGAGTGGTCCGATTCAGCAGTGAGACCCGTTGGTGAAGGTCAGTCCCATGACTTGGTAAGGTCCCCTCAGCATCGAGAGTCGCGGTTTCCCACGCTTGCGCTAGCACCGGGCCGCACCGTCCACATCCGTACGCACCGGGAGCGCACGTCCCGGCCCGACAACGGGAGAGACCGCTGAGCGTCACCCTCACGGCCGCCGACTTCCAGCCGCCAACGCTGAACGACTTCTATCCCCAAGGTGTCCTGTTCACGGGCACGCCGTTCGAGCTCAACCGACTGATGCTTATTCGGCTGCTCGTGACGGCCGTGGTGGTCGTGTTCTTCGCTATCGCCATGCGCAGCCCGAAGGTGGTTCCGCGGGGCGTGCAGAACCTTGGCGAGATCATGCTCGACTTCGTCCGGGTGCAGATCGCCGACGAGATTCTCGGCAAGGTGAATGGACGCCGATTCCTGCCCGTGCTGACCACCATCTTTTTCATGGTGCTGGCACTGAACTTCACCGGCGTCGTCCCGTTGCTGAACATTTCCACCAACGCCCTGATCGGTGTGCCGCTGGTGCTTGCTGTGGTGTCCTACGTGACGTTCAACTACGCGGGCATCAAGGCCAAAGGCTTCGGCGGCCACATGAAGAGCAGCCTGATCGTGCCGAACTTGCCGACGGCCCTGAACTTCGTGGTGGCTCCGATCGAGTTCGTCTCGACGTTCATCCTGCGTCCGTTCACGCTCACCGTGCGTCTGCTCGCCAACATGCTCGCCGGACACATTCTGTTGGTGCTGTTCTTCGGTGCCACCAGCTACTTCCTGTTCGACGGCTCGGCGGGCCTGAAGGCCTTCGGTGTGCCGTCCCTGCTCATGGGCTTCATCTTCATGATCTTCGAGCTGTTGGTGATCGTGCTTCAGGCCTATATCTTCACCTTGCTCACCGCGGTGTACCTCGAGCTGGCGCTCGCGGCCGAACACTAAGCCCCTCCAATCGCCGGTCCCCAGTGCCGGCACCACGGACGATCCGCCTCAGGAGCAATCCCGGGGCAGGCCAACAGAAAGGTAACGGGACTCCACATGAGTGTCGCGCTTCAAGCCGCAGACGTCCTCGCGCAGGGCGATACCAAGATCAAGGGACTCGGTGCCGTCGGCTACGGCCTGGCGGCGATCGGCCCGGGCATCGGTATCGGCATCGTGGTCGGCAAGGCGATCGAGGGCATGGCCCGCCAGCCCGAGATGGCCGGGCAGTTGCGGGTCACGATGTTCCTTGGAATCGCCTTCACCGAGGCGTTGGCCTTGATCGGCCTCGTCGCCGGCTTCATCTTCTGATTTCGATGACGGTCACAGCAGTACTCGCGCAGGAGCAGTCGCACAACCCGCTGCTGCCGGAGACCTTCGACATTCTCTGGTCGACGGTCTGCGTGGTGATCATCGGCCTGGCGTTCTGGAAGTACGTCCTGCCCAAGTTCCAGGAAGTGCTCAGCGAGCGCACCGAGATGATCGAGGGCGGGATCGCGAAGGCCGAGCAGGCTCAGTCCGACGCCAGGGCAGCGCTGGAGCGCTACAACGCGCAACTCGCCGAGGCGCGCGGCGAGGCCGCCCGGATTCGTGACGATGCGCGGGCGCAGGGTCAGCTGATCATCGACGAGATGAAGGTCAAGGCGCAGCAGGAGAGCGAGCGCATCATCGCCTCCGGACACAACCAGCTGATGGCCCAGCGTCAGCAGATCGTCGCCGAGCTGCGCACCGATCTTGGGCGCAACTCGGTCGATCTTGCTGAGCGTCTGGTGGGGGAGTCCCTTACCGACGACGGCAAGCGCTCCGCCACTGTCGACCGGTTCCTCGACGAGCTCGACGCGATGAGTTCGTCAAAATGAGCGCCCGACCCCCGCGTCCGGCCCGCACGTCCCAACGGAGTTCGCATGCACGCCGCTAGCCGGGAGGCACTGGCCGCAGTACGCGAGCGCGTGGCGTCGCTGAGTGACGCAGGCGTCGAGGTCGGCAGGGAGTTGTTCGCGGTCGTAGCGATGCTCGACGCCGAACGTACCTTGCGTCGTACCCTGGCTGACGGGTCGACCGACCCAGATGCGCGGGCAGAGCTGCTCTCCGCTGTGCTCAAGGGCAAGATCAGCGATGAAGCCCTCGGGGTTGCCGTCAAGGCCGTTGAGCAGCAATGGTCGGCCCCGGTCGACCTCGTGGACGCCTTGGAATTGCTCGGTCGCGAGATCGTCCTACAGCGTGCGCAAAAGGACGCCCGGCTCGATGCGGTCGAGGACGAGTTGTTTCGTCTCGGGCGCATCGTGGAGGGCAGCCCCGCGCTGGAGCAGACCTTGGGCGATCGCACTGCGGACACGGGGCGCAAGCGCGAGCTGATGTCCACGCTGTTGGCGGGGAAGACGACCGAGTCCACCGCCGTCCTGGTGGATCAGCTGGTCAGCCGGCAGCGCGAAGGCCTCGCGAGCGGGCTCGACGCGCTGGCGTCGTTGGCGGCCGTGCAGCGGGAGAAGTCGGTCGCCCAGGTGCGCAGTGCGGTTGCACTGAGCGCGGAGCAGTCCGAGCGGCTGGCGGCGAGCCTGAGTCGTACGTACGGGCGCGAGGTCACCGTGCACGTCGAGGTCGATCCCGACCTGCGTGGCGGCCTCGTCATCCAGGTCGACGACGAGGTGATCGACGGCAGTATCGCCGGGCGACTGGACGCGCTCCGCCGCAAGTTGGCCAGCTGAGCACCGGGGCCAACGAAGAACGCACAATAGAGCTTGCAGTGACCGAACTTGCACCACCGACTGAGAGCAGGACAGTGACATGGCGGAGCTGACGATCTCCTCCGACGAGATCCGTAGTGCGATCGAGAGCTACACCTCGAGCTACTCCCCGGAGGCCTCCCGCGAAGAGGTCGGCCTCGTGACGGACACCGCCGACGGCATCGCGCACATCTCCGGACTCCCGTCCGCGATGAGCAACGAGCTGCTCGAGTTTCCCGGTGGAGTTCTCGGCGTCGCGCTCAACCTCGACGCGCGCGAGATCGGCGCTGTCGTCCTCGGTAGCTACGAGGACATCGCCGAGGGCCAAGAGGTCAAGCGCACCGGCGACGTCCTCTCGGTTCCTGTCGGCGACGCCTTCCTCGGTCGGGTGGTCAACCCGCTCGGTGCGCCCATCGACGGTCAGGGCGATATCGACTCTGACGAGAACCGGGTGCTCGAGCTGCAGGCGGCGTCCGTGCTCGAGCGCCAGCCGGTAGAGGAATCCTTGGCCACCGGCATCAAGGCCATCGACGCCATGACGGCAATCGGTCGCGGACAGCGCCAGCTGATCATCGGCGACCGTAAGACCGGCAAGACGGCGGTGTGCATCGACGCAATCCTCAACCAGAAGGCGAACTGGGAGTCCGGCGACGAGCAGAAGCAGGTGCGCTGCATCTACGTCGCCATCGGTCAGAAAGGCTCCACCATCGCCGGCGTCAAGTCCACACTGGATGAGGCGGGCGCGATGGAGTACACCACGATCGTCGCCGCCCCTGCCTCGGACTCGCCCGGGTTCAAGTGGCTCGCTCCCTACGCGGGTTCGGCCATCGGCCAGCACTGGATGTACCAGGGCAAGCACGTGCTCATCGTCTTCGACGACCTGAGCAAGCAGGCCGAGGCCTACCGCACGATCTCCCTGCTGCTCCGCCGCCCGCCTGGTCGCGAGGCCTACCCCGGCGATGTGTTCTACCTGCACTCCCGCCTGCTCGAGCGCTGCGCCAAGCTCTCCGACGAGCTCGGTGGCGGCTCGATGACCGGGTTGCCCATCATCGAAACCAAGGCCAACGACGTCTCGGCTTTCATTCCGACCAACGTCATCTCCATCACCGACGGTCAGGTCTTTCTCGAGTCGGACCTGTTTAACAAGGGTGTCCGCCCGGCCATCAACGTCGGCACCTCGGTGTCCCGCGTCGGTGGTGCCGCGCAGACCAAGGGGCTGAAGAAGGTCTCCGGGTCGCTGCGCCTGGAGCTGGCCCAGTACCGCGAGCTGGAAGCGTTCGCCGCCTTCGCCTCCGACCTCGACGCAGCGTCCAAAGCGCAGCTCGAGCGCGGCGCCCGCTGGGTCGAGCTGCTCAAGCAGGACCAGTCGTCGCCGGTTGCCGTGGAGGATCAGATCGTGTCGCTATACCTCGCGGGTGAGGGGCACTACGACTCGGTGCCCGTGGAGGATGTCCGTCGCTTCGACGCGGAGCTCCTGGAGGACCTGCACCGCAACTCCTCGGAGGTCTACTCCGACATCGAGGGTGGCAAGGCGCTGTCGGAGGACAACCAGAAGGCTCTCGTCGAAGCCACGAACAATTTCAAGGAGGGCTTCACCGCCTCCGACGGCAGCCGGGTGGTCAACGAGGCCGACGCCGAGGCGCTGGACGCCGACGAGGTGGATCACGAGAAGGTCACCGTTAAGAAGAAGAACTCCGGCAAGTGAGCATCGACGGCGTCGACCGAGGGGAGGGGGACTGACGAATGGCCAGTGTTCGCGAGTTGCGCTCGCGCATCAGGTCGGTCAACTCGACCAAGAAGATCACCCGCGCACAAGAGATGATCGCCACCTCCCGCATCACCAAGGCGCAGGCCCGGGTGCAAGCCTCCAAGCCCTATGCCGAGGAGATCACCAGGGTGCTCACCGCCCTCGCGAGTGCCTCCTCTTCGTTAGACCACCCGCTGCTGTCCCAGCGGGATGAGCCCAAACGCGCGGCCGTCCTGGTGGTCACCAGCGACCGCGGGATGTGCGGTGGTTACAACGCCAATGTCCTGCGCGAGGCGGAGCAGCTGTTGCAGCTGCTCCGCAGCGAGGGTAAGGATCCGGTGATCTTCGTGCTCGGGCAGAAGGGACTGGCCTACTACACCTTTCGTGGGCGCGAGGTCTCGGGAGCATGGACGGGGTTCTCTCAGCAGCCGACGTACGACGACGCGGCCAGAGCCAGTCAGCATCTGGTCGAGCTGTTCCTCGCCGGCTCGGGCGAGGAGATCGAGGCCTACAACGGTGAGGGGACGATCGAAGGGGTCGACGAGCTGCACATCGTCTACACCCGGTTCGTATCGATGCTGACCCAGTCACCCGAGGTGCGACGGGTGGCGCCGATGGACGTCGAGGTCGAGGAGGACCGGCTGCAGTCCGAGGACGAGGAGCAGGGCGACGAGCAGGACGGCGAGCAGGGCAAGGGGTCCGGCGGTGCGAACGATCCGACGCCGGACTATGAGTTCGAGCCCGAACCCGAGGCGCTGCTCGGCGCCCTTTTGCCCAAGTACGTCGGAACCCGGATCTATGCGTCGTTGCTGGACGCGGCGGCCTCCGAGTCGGCAGCCCGGCGCACCGCCATGAAAGCCGCGACGGACAATGCGAACGAGTTGGTGGAGAGCCTCAGCCGTGTCGCCAACCAGGCCCGCCAAGCCCAGATCACCCAAGAGATCAGCGAAATCGTCGGCGGCGTCAACGCGCTGGCCGACAGCGCAGGAAGTGACTGAATCATGAGCACAGCAGTATCCGAAAGCAAGACCAGCGAGTCCGCCGACGACGGTGCCGGCGCTGGTCGCGTGGTGCGGATTATCGGTCCCGTCGTGGACGTCGAGTTCCCGCGGGGAGCCGTCCCGCCGCTCTACAACGCACTGCACGCCGAGATCGAGCTTTCCTCGGTCGCCAAGACCCTCACCCTGGAAGTCGCCCAGCACCTGGGGGACAACCTGGTGCGCGCAATCTCGATGCAGCCCACGGACGGGTTGATCCGGGGCACCGAGGTTTCCGACACGGGTAAGCCGATCTCGGTGCCCGTCGGCGACGTGGTCAAAGGGCACGTGTTCAACGCCCTCGGTGACTGCCTGGATGCGCCGGGCACCGGACGGGACGGCGAGCAGTGGGGCATCCACCGCAAGCCCCCGGCGTTCGACCAGCTCGAGGGCAAGACCGAGATCCTGGAGACCGGGATCAAGGTCATCGACCTGCTGACGCCCTACGTCAAGGGCGGCAAGATCGGCCTGTTCGGCGGTGCGGGAGTCGGCAAGACCGTGCTCATTCAGGAGATGATCACCCGCATCGCCAGGGAGTTCTCCGGCACCTCGGTGTTCGCCGGCGTCGGTGAGCGCACCCGCGAGGGCACCGACCTGCACCTGGAGATGGAGGAGATGGGCGTCCTGCAGGACACCGCGCTCGTCTTCGGGCAGATGGACGAGCCGCCGGGCACCCGCATGCGGGTCGCGCTGTCCGCGTTGACCATGGCGGAGTACTTCCGCGACGTGAAGGAGCAGGACGTTCTCCTGTTCATCGACAACATCTTCCGGTTCACTCAGGCGGGTCAGGAGGTGTCCACCCTGCTGGGTCGGATGCCCTCTGCCGTGGGCTACCAACCCACCCTGGCCGACGAGATGGGTGAGCTGCAGGAGCGCATCACCTCCACCCGTGGCCGGTCGATCACCTCGCTGCAGGCCATCTACGTGCCTGCAGACGACTACACCGACCCCGCGCCCGCGACCACGTTCGCCCACCTGGATGCCACCACGGAGCTGTCCCGGCCGATCTCCCAGCTCGGTATCTACCCGGCCGTCGACCCGCTGACCTCGACCTCCCGCATCCTGGAGGCCTCCATCCTCGGCGACGAGCACTTCCGGGTGGCCAACGAGGTCAAGCGCATCCTGCAGAAGTACACCGAGCTGCAGGACATCATCGCCATCCTCGGTATGGACGAGCTGTCCGAGGAGGACAAGGTCACCGTCAACCGGGCCCGCCGGCTACAGAAGTTCCTTGGCCAGAACTTCATCGTGGCGGAGAAGTTCACCGGCCAAGAGGGCTCCGTCGTGCCGTTGGCCGACACCATCGAGGCGTTCGACAAGGTGACCAAGGGCGAGTACGACGACCTACCCGAGCAGGCCTTCAACAGCTGCGGTGGCCTCGACGACGTCGAGGCCGCGGCCAAGCGGATCTCCGGGAAGTAGTCGGGTCGTGGCTGAACTGAATGTCGAGATCGTCGCCGTCGAGGAACGGCTGTGGTCGGGCAAGGCAAAGCTGGTCATCGCCCAGACCACCGAGGGCGAGATCGGCGTCATGGCCGGACACGAGCCGGTGCTGGGTCAGCTCGTCGAGGGCGGCATCCTGGTGATCACCACCGACTCCGACGAGAGGCTGGTCGCCGCCGTCCACGGTGGCTTCCTATCGGTGACCAAGGAGACGGTCACCGTCTTGGCGGAGTCGGCCGACTGGGCGGACGACATCAACGTCGAGGAGGCCCGTGAGGCGCTGCACCACTGGAGCGCGGAGGCCACTGCCGACGCCGAAGCGGCGTCCGTAGCCCGAGGACAGATACGCGCCGTAGAGCGCAGCTGACGGCCTGGAAGACAGCGCGCGATGCGAGTAGCGGAGATGGTGGCGCTACTTGTGTTGTTGGCCGTGCTCGCCGTGCTCGTCGCCATCGGTGTTCGCCGGGTGCAGTTGCTGCGCCGCGGTGGTACGCAAGTGGTGCTGCGCAGGCTGCCGGCACCGCCTGGGCGCGGGTGGCGCCACGGTGTGGTGCGCTACCGCGAGGAGTACTTGGTCTTCTTTCGGGTGTCCAGTCTTCGTTCCGGCGCGGACCGCCGTGTGCCGCGGCGCAGCCTGGTCGTGCTCGCGCGTCGTCAACCCGAAGCGTCCGAGCGCGAGTTGGTACCGGCCGGAGCTACGGTGATCCGCTTTCGCGACGACGCCGGGGAGGCGGAAGTGGCGCTCGGTGCAGGTGCACTCACCGCCTTCCTGTCCTGGGTTGAGTCCAGCCCACCGGGCCGCGCGGAACGCGCTCGACGGTGACCGGTCGATCAGGACGCGCCGCCGCCGGGCTTCCACAGGATGTCGCCGTCGGGATTGGCAACCCGACAGAGAATGAACAGTAGGTCGGACAGCCGGTTGAGGTAGGTGGCCGGAACGGTGTTCGTATCTTTCGGTGACGCCCCGATCTGTCCCCACGCACTTCGTTCGGCCCGCCGCGTGACGGTCCGGGCGGTGTGCAACAACGCCGCCAGCACGGTACCTCCGGGCAGGATGAAGGAGTTCAGCGGTTCGAGGCGCTCGTTGAAGGTGTCGCACCACCGCTCGAGCCGGTCGACGTAGCCTTGCGTCACTCGCAGTGGTGGGTAGCGGGGTTCGACGACCACGGGGGTCGCCAGGTCTGCGCCCACGTCGAACAGGTCATTTTGGACCTGTCGCAGGACTTCGCTGATCTCGCCCGAGGGGGCACCGAGCGCAAGCGCAACTCCGATCGCGGCGTTGGCTTCCTCGGTGTCGGCATAGGCCACAAGGCGGGGGTCGGTCTTGGACACCCGGGAGAAGTCGCTGAGACCGGACGTACCGTCGTCGCCGGTCCGGGTGTAGATGCGCGTGAGGTGTACGGCCATGCCCGCACGGTACCGCCACCGGCGCCAACTGCCTGCTGACCGATAGGGTGAACTTCCGTGAGTGAGCATTTCCGTGTCACCGGTGGCGCCCGCCTCGCCGGTGAGATCGTTGTCGGGGGCGCGAAGAACAGCGTGCTGAAGTTGATGGCCGCGGCGTTGCTGGCCGATGGAACGACCACCCTTACGAACTGTCCGGCCATTCTCGACGTTCCGCTGATGGCGGAGGTGCTGCGGGGGCTCGGTTGTGAGGTCGAGATCCTCGGCGACCTGACCCGGATCACCACACCCACCGATCTCAGCCATCATGCGGATTTTGCGGCCATGGGAAAGTTGCGCGCCTCGGTGTGTGTGCTCGGGCCCTTGGTGGCCCGCTGCCGACGGGCTGTGGTGGCGTTACCCGGTGGGGATGCCATCGGCTCCCGGCCGCTGGACATGCATCAAGCGGGCTTGCGCATGCTGGGGGCGGAGAGCTCCATCGAACATGGCTGTGTGGTGGCCGAAGCCGAAGATCTGCACGGCGCCGAGATGGTGCTGGACTACCCCTCCGTCGGAGCCACGGAGAACATCTTGATGGCCGCGGTGCTCGCGGAAGGGGAGACCACGATCGGCAACGCGGCGCGTGAGCCGGACATCGTCGACCTGTGCACCATGCTGAACCAGATGGGCGCGCAGATCACCGGTGCGGGCACGTCCACCCTCACCGTGTGCGGCGTCGGGGCTCTGCATCCTACCGAGCACCGGGTCATCGGTGACCGAATTGTGGCCGCCACTTGGGGAATGGCCGCAGTCATGACGGCCGGCGACGTCGCGGTTCGCGGTATCGACCCAGCGCACCTGCACCTCGTGCTGGAGAAGCTCAAGAATGCCGGGGCCACGGTGACGGAAGATCCCGACGGCTTCCGGGTGATCCAGGATCATCGCCCCCGCGCCGTGGACTTCGTCACCCTGCCGTTTCCGGGTTTCCCTACCGATCTGCAGCCGATGGCGATCGGCCTGGCCGCGGTCGCCGAAGGAACGTCGATGATCACCGAGAACGTGTTCGAAGCCAGGTTTCGGTTTGTCGAGGAGATGGTGCGGCTGGGTGCCGACGCGCGCACCGATGGCCATCATGCGGTCGTTCGAGGCGTTCCGCGACTCTCCAGCGCTCCGGTCTGGGCCTCAGACATCCGAGCAGGAGCCGCCCTGGTGCTTGCCGCCCTGTGTGCCGAGGGGGAGACACTTGTGCGGGATGTCTTTCATATCGACCGGGGCTACCCGATGTTCGTGGAGAATTTGCAGCGCCTCGGCGCACGCGTCGAACGGGTTGTCGATTAGCCCGGACGTCCGCACCCGAGCTGTGGCCAATTGCACCCGCTGTGGGCGCTACCGGCCAGTAGGCTCAGTCACCACTTGTCACCTACGCCGGTGCCGGACTTACGATGACGGCTCGGACCAACGCGGAGGTTTGCCGTGCCCTATCCCAGTGACCGTGAGCGTGACCGACCCTGGGTGATGCGCACCTACGCAGGCCATTCCTCCGCCGCCGCGTCCAACGCGCTCTATCGCCGCAACCTGGAAAAAGGGCAGACCGGCCTGTCGGTGGCCTTCGACCTGCCCACGCAGACCGGTTACGACCCCGACGACGAACTCGCCAGGGGCGAGGTCGGCAAAGTCGGCGTCCCGGTCAGCCACCTGGGCGACATGCGCGCGCTGTTCCAGGACATCCCGCTGGCCACCGCCAACACCTCGATGACGATCAACGCCCCGGCCATGTGGCTGCTTGCGCTGTACCAGGTGGTGGCCGAGGAGCAGGCCGAGGCAGCGGGTCTGGACCGCGACGAGTTGCTCAGCAAGCTCGCCGGCACAACCCAGAACGACATCATCAAGGAGTACCTGTCCCGCGGGACCTACGTGTTCCCGCCCGCGCCGAGTCTGCGGTTGATCACCGACATGGTGTCCTACACCGTCAAGAACATCCCGAAGTGGAATCCGATCAACATTTGCAGCTACCACCTGCAGGAGGCCGGGGCGACCCCGGTGCAGGAGGTCGCCTACGCGCTCTGCACCGCCATCGCAGTGCTGGACTCGGTGCGCGACTCCGGTCAGGTGCCCGCTGAGCGATTCGGCGAGGTCGTCGGTCGCGTCTCGTTCTTCGTCAACGCCGGTCTGCGGTTTGTCGAGGAGATGTGCAAGATGCGCGCCTTCGGCGAGTTGTGGCAGGAGCTCGTAGCGAAGCGCTACGGGGTGACCGACCCCAAGCTGCGCCGTTTCCGCTACGGGGTGCAGGTCAACTCGCTGGGTCTCACCGAGGCGCAGCCGGAGAACAACATCCAACGCATCGTGCTGGAGATGCTCGCGGTCACCCTTTCGCGCGACGCACGAGCCCGCGCCGTGCAATTGCCGACCTGGAACGAGGCGCTCGGTCTGCCGCGGCCGTGGGATCAGCAGTGGGCGTTGCGGATGCAGCAGGTGCTGGCCTACGAGACCGACCTGTTGGAGTACGAGGACATCTTCGCGGGCAGCCACGTGATCGAACGTGCGGTGGCGGACATCGTCTCGGGAGCACGCGCCGAGATCGACCGGGTGCAAGGGATGGGGGGCGCGGTGGCCGCCGTGGAGACCGGATACATGAAGTCCGAGCTGGTCTCCTCGCTGGCCGAGCATCGCCGGCGCATGGAGTCCGGCGAGGACATCGTGGTCGGCGTGAACCGGTTCGAGGGAACCGAGCCCAGTCCGCTCCAAGCGGAGGGCGCAGGCGCCATCGAGGTCATCAACCATGCGGTCGAGGCCGTGGCAATCGAGGCGTTGGGCAAGTGGAAGAACGACCGCGACGGCGAAGAGGTGCAGGAGACTCTCCGCGCACTTCAGCTGGCCGCCAAGACCGAGGAGAACCTTGTCCCGGCCAGCGTGGCGTGTGCCAGGGCGGGCGTCACGACAGGAGAGTGGTCCGGCGCCCTACGGGAGGTGTTCGGTGAGTACCGGGCGCCGACCGGTGTGTCCGCTGCGGCCGCTGTGCGGGAAGTCGGCGCGGAGATTGCGCGGGTCCGGGAGAGCGTGCAGCAGGCCGGGGAGCAGATCGGCGCTCGGCTGCGCATCCTCGTTGGCAAGCCAGGGCTTGACGGGCACTCCAACGGTGCAGAGCAAATTGCCGTCCGCGCCCGAGACTGCGGGTTCGAAGTTATCTACCAGGGCATCCGGCTCACCCCCGCGCAGATCGTGGCCGCCGCCGTCCAAGAAGGCGTGCACGTCGTCGGCCTTTCCGTGCTGTCCGGATCGCACCTCGAGGTGGTCCCTGCGGTGGTGGCCGGTCTGGCTGCCGCAGGCGCAGGAGAAATCCCGGTCATTGTCGGCGGCATCATCCCGGCGGCTGACGCGAAGACGCTGCGTGCGCATGGAGTTGCCCGGGTGTTCACGCCGAAGGATTACTCGATGACCGACATCATGTCCGAGATCGTCCAGGTCATCCTCGACTCTCAGCGTGTCCCGCAGGGGCGCTGACCTGCGGATTTGACGTCGGCGAACAGCGTGCAGTACTTTTCTGATCGCACCGCACGACAGAGTGCGAACCTACGGACTGCGGTCCTGGACTTCGCCCATCGACGTCGGTGCCACCCGGGAACGGCTTCGATGCCAGGCAACTGTGCGGTCGCGAGGCCAGGGCGGACGGAGTTGCAATCCGCACGCCGGATCGGGTAGGTTCGAGAGGTTGCCCCAGCGGGGCTCGGCCAGCAGGCCAGGCTCAGCGGGTGTGCGTGTGTTCTTTGAGAACTCAACAGTGTGCCGATAGAATGTTAGTGCCATTTTTTGTTGTTTTGGCCTCAACTTTTTGGGTTGGGGTGTCAGTTTGAGTTTTGAATTTGCTGGATCAGTT
>JAABUI010000098.1_pt1 | contig 133527 bp, 124 predicted proteins | sample 5559111 | NCBI WGS metagenome assembly JAABUI01 (sample SAMN10711870, study PRJNA513365) | rock metagenome | isolation source: Antarctica rocks | place: Antarctica: Victoria Land, Buttleship Promontory | reverse complement strand
CAGCGTACATTTCGCTAACGAAAATTCTTTAAGCTTTCGTTGATCATCTCTTAACGCAGTTATCACGATCTGTACTCATTCATCATTGAAATAGACTGCGAAGAGTTGTTCTTCTAGCTCATTCATAGACATTTTCTCTGATGATTCAGACTGCTCAGAGATCACTGATTCGCTCTTCGAGTCACTTGATTCGAGTGCTTCAGAATCACTATCGTCGAGAACATTGATTAAGACTTGAATTTTCAGATTTTTTGATTTTAGCACGATCTGTCACTGATGTTTTCGACAACTATCTTTCTCGTTCAAGAAAAGATCTTCTGATCGACGCGTGAGTGCATCGACTCAAGTGTTCAATTCACTCGAACGATACATGATTTTGAAGTTAAATTGAGAGAGAAATTCTGATCATCTGACTTGTCTTCGACTAAGCAGCTTGATTGACATGAAATATTCTAGATTCTTGTGATCGAAAATGATCTCAACGAAGTCTAACGTGTCTTTCAGTTCGAGTCTTCATTTCTCAAAAGCTCTGATTATAGCTAGAAGTTTCTTGTCATAAATCTCGTAGTTGCATTCTGCGAGTAGCATTTTGAAAGAGAAATAGATCACAGATCTTAACTGCTCATTATCATCTCGCTGAGACATGACTTCGATCACAACATAGTCGAAGACATTGATTTTCACAGTCATGAGTAGATTCGAATTATAGTGCATTAAGATAAAAGCAGTGATGAACGTCTGCTTGAGTCGATCGAAGACGAATTGACACTTCTGAGTTCAATTAAATGACTGATCTTTTCTGATTAAGACAGTCAACAAATCAATCAGCTTGAAAAACTTCTTAATAAATCGTCTATAGAAGTTGATGAAGCTCAGAAAGCTCTGAACATCTTTGACGTCTCGAGATGCAGCTCAATTCATGATAACATTAATCTTCTCAGAATTCATTTTGATTTCGTGAATGATGATTATTAGACTCAAATACTTGATCTCGATAACTGAAAATTCGCATTTCTTGATATCTATCTGTAGTTCAACGACTCTAAGTCGCTTCAGTATCTGATGAACATGCTGAGTATGCTTCTTTTTGCTGTTGCTATAGATCAAGATATCATTCATGTACGCGATGCAGAAAACGTTCAAGAAGTCATGCAGAGTGTCATTAATGAAGTTCTGAAATGATGACGATTCGTTTGTGAGTTCGAAGAGCAAAACGTTGTACTCGTATAAGTCATAACGTGTCCGAAAAGCGATCTTTCACTCGTCTTCATAAGTCATTCGCAGTTTATTAAAGACTGCAATGATATCTAACTTGATGTAGTACTTGGTCTTAGTCAGTCGATCTAGGGTTTCTCGAATGAGAGATAACGAGTATCGATTCTTAACTGTCATGGCGTTCAGACCTCGATAATTCACGCAAAATCTGAGTTCTTCGCTTGATTTTTTAACAAAGAGTATCGAAGAGATCGCGAGAAAAGAGCTGACTTGAATAAAGTCTTTGATCAAATTATTCTTCAGATATTTCTTTAGTATTCGAAGCTCATCTTGAGACATGTCATATAAAGGCTCGAAGATAGAAGTTTTGTTCTTCTGCAGCTGAATTTTATGATCATAGAGACGTCGTTCAGATAGAATGTTCGTCAATTCGCGAGAGAAAACATCTAGAAAGTCGTGATATTCGAGGAGCAATAGCGTGACAGAGTCAACGAAAGACGTGATTTTCAGAGCTTTGTCGATATCTCTCATGAATATGACAAACAGATCATGATTCTTTTTTCTAGCGAGTCGCAGAAACGAAGCACTATTTATAGCGTAGATCTTCAGATGTTTCGAGAGCGAAGATGTCGAGAAAGCTGATACTGACACAGTCGAGATCGAGATGCTCGAGAGAGTTTCGAGTACGAATTCTGAATTGACTTGAGGTTCAAAGATGAGCTGATTATGACGCAGATTTATAATTGCTTTATGACTTTTTAATCAAGGCAGATCTAGAACAACTGAAAATTGTGAAAGTTGAGTGACATAGAAGAGAATTTCTTCAAGCTTCTCGCTTGAGACTCGAAGTTTGACAAGAGCGTAATGAGTGATTGAATCAAATACGACTGATTGATCGTCAAATTTCTGAAGAATACAGATTTCAGACAAAGAAAAACAGAGCAGAGAGTGTCTTTGCGCGAAAGAGTCATCAATAAATGCATAATCGATGACGTCGATATCAATCAAAACAGAAAGATTGACATTGATTTTATTGCTTTCTAGATTATCTGAGAGCACGAGATGATCATTGTTCATCTTCTTTTCTAATCGATGAATCGAGCTAACTGAGAGTGCAGAGATTTTCAGACTGTTCGATTGTCTCTGCGAGCGACTGTATGCAGAGACTAGACTTTTCTCAAGATGAAAGAAGTATTGAAAGCGAGATTGTTGATAGAGATTGCAAGAGCGAATAATGAGATGATTCGTAGCTGAATCTTGAGCTTTGAATTGCAGATCGCAGTCTGATGCTCAGACTTATCACAGTATAAACACAGATGATTGATCATGCGATGCTGATGCTTTTCAAGAGTCAGTGAGTCTCGTTTCTTCATGTTGACGATCGATAAGTTCATGAAGTTTCTCGAGCTCGAGATCGTAGCTTTTGAGTCTGTCGAAAATGTTGCATATTTGACGAAATACGCGAGAACTGTAGAGATCACAGAGACAGAGTGAATCACTGCTTTTGACTTGAAAAGATTCTGTACTGTGACGCGATATCGACTATTCAATTGCTGACATTTGATAATCAACTGCTCATAGTTCAGACTGCTGACATTCATCTGAATCAATAGAGCTTTGAGCTCGCTGAATAGTTTATTCTTCAGATTGAATTTTCGAGTTACGACGTCATATTCGATTGCATCAATGTGCTGCTGAAAATCGAACAGATATTCAATGAAGATGCAATTTCGCATTCTTAGAGCTGAAATGAATCGCTGAGTGATTTCTTGCTTGTCTGAATCATCGAAGACTTGTCTTAACAAGACAACTAATTGTTCAATCGTGACTAGCTTGTCATGCTGAGCAGTCATACGCGACAACGCTTGAGCGACAGCGTTTCTCGATAAGCGACTGTATTCATACAGAAGACGAGACTCGAGAGTTGAATAATGATTCACGTTCAACTTCAGCTTGCTGATCAGCTTGAAGATGAACTGATTTAGCTTGTTCTCTCGCTCTTTGATATAAAGTTCTGAATTCGAATATTTCTCTGATTTGATATTGATTCTGCTCATGCTCTTGAGTTCTTGAATCATTTCTGACAAGATTTCATTATTGATCTGAGACTGCTTAAGTTCAATCTGAGTTTGCTCATGTTCTTGTTGACAGACTGAGACTCAGTTGATATACTGAGTGATGATGTCGTTGAATCAAGTTTGAAGTTCAATCAGAAAAGTGTATCACGCTTCAAAAGCATTGTTGACGTGAGTTCGAAACTGAGCGACAGTGATGAGTTCGTTGATCGAGACTAGAGATGTCGACGACAGAGTGTTGCTGATATTCTCGAATTGACTCATGATGTAGTGTGATGCAACGTAATGTCACGAACTGAGAGCTGAATGAAATCAGAATGAAATTCTAATAACTAGATTTTAAATACAAGACGTTGCATGAAGAAGAAAGAAAAGAAAGAGATCATTCAGAGATTCTTATACTTCATGAACGCTGAGTATCATTCGTATCGAGAGAACTTCATAACATCACTGATAATCTCACATCTATCATCATCTATAATATTGTTCAACATCATCTAAGTGATCTAACATCTCTTTTTTCAACATCTTTCGAGTAACACATGCTAAAATCGTGACAATCGATGATTCATAAAGAACTTCTTGAAGATCGTTCGATCTATGATAAAGCTGACTCAAAAAGATTATTCATTTGAATGAACAGAGATTTGTCAGATGATCTTTGAAAGACTGAAGCAACAGATGACAACAGCTTTCGTTCTGAAGCATTTCAATTTAATCAGAGAAGCTATTCTGAAAACGAACTTCTTGAACTATGTCAACGACGAAGTATTGTCTCAATATGACGATGAAGACATTCTACATTCAATGATCTTCTATAGCAAGAACATGATTTCTGCAGAATGCAACTATAAGATCTACGACAAAGAGCTTTTGACTATTATTCGATGCTTGAAGCACTGACGTCTTGAATTGAAATGTACTGATATTTCAATCAAGATCTTCATCAATCATCTGAATTTGAAGTACTTCATAATCATCAAGAAAATGATCAGACAACAGACTAAATAAGCTGAGAAGTTATTCAAATATAACTTCAAGATCATATATCAATCAGAAAAGCAGAATCTGAAAGCAGACGTGCTGATCAGAATGTCAGACGTCAAGTCAGTTGAATCAAATGATGATTGAAAGCTATATCAACATCAGATGCTATTGTCAGCAAGCACATTTGAATTGCAATCAATAAAAGATGATCAAGATCTGACTCAGATCTTGCTCATATTTGACTCAGATTCGAAACAGAAATCGAAAGCTAATGAAGATTCAATCGAAGAGATGATTTTCATTCAGAATCAAATTATAGTCGAAAATCAAATGAATCAACAATGTATCAATATTCAAACAGTCATAGAACAGAACAGAAGAACTTATCAAGATATGAGTCTAAACAATTGCAGAGTACTGAACAAAGTACTCTGAAAGAATGATAGACTGTGAGTTTCTCAGTCAATGATCATTCAATTGATAAGAGAAGCATATGATCTTTTGATCAATGATTACTCTGACATGAATTGAACGTTAAACTTGTTAAGATGATCATATTGCTGATTGAAGATAAGAACGACAATCAAACGCTACATTCAAAACTATTACGTTTTTCGTAGATCAAAAGCATCAAGAAATCAAATCAATGAACTATTGAAGTCATTGTCTATATTTGAACAACGATGACAAGACATATCATTGAATTTCATTATCGATTTATCAAAAAGCGATGAAAGCAACGCGATTCTGACAGTGATAAATTGATTATCTAAAGAACGTCACTATATACTCTGCTGATCAGATGACGAAGAAACTTTCGCTGAACAAACAGTTAAGCTGCTGCTGATATGAGTCTTCAGAATTCATGAGCTATCAAGATCAATAGTGTTCAATAGAGATTCGCAATTCATATCAATTGTTTGAAAGTCTCTATGTCTGAGACTCAACATTAAGATGAAACTATTCATCAACTATCACTCACAGATCAACGATCAAATGAAAAGAGCGAATCAGAATGTAGAATGATATCTACGAAGTTACTGCTCATACATGCAAGATGACTGATTCATCTGACTATCTATGACTGAATTCATTGATAACAATGCTGTTTCGTCGTCAATTGAACAATCAGCGTTCTTTCTGAACAAGAGCTTTCACTTTCATATGAGCTTCAATTTGAATTCAACTGAATATGAGATCACTCAAGCTAGAATTCAAGCGAGCAAAGCAGAGAATATATTCGAACACATGAAATGATCATTAGCGTTGATTAAGCAAACATTAGCAAGAGTCAAAGTCACAATGAAGAAACAGATTGACAAGCATTGAAAGAAAATGATTTACAAGATAGATGACATGATGTTTCTGAATTCTAAAAACATTATGATCGCAAGATCGTCAAAGAAGCTGAACGATAAGATGCTAAAATCTTTCAAGATTCTGACTGAGATCGAACATGCATATCGACTGAAACTGTCATTGACAATGAAGATTCATTCAGAATTCATCTTGAATCTGCTACAACTGAATTTGAAAGACTTTCTTGAAGAACAATGAAATGAGTCGTCTGATTCTATAGTGATAAATGACAAAGACGAATGAAAAGTGAAGAACATACTGAACTTCAGACACTACGAACGAGACAAACGACTGCAATATCATGTTAATTGAAAAGACTATGACGTCGATCTACATTGATACAATGTCAATGAAAATGAGTTCAAAGACTGTTCGAAGATCATAAATGACTTTCATCAGAAGTATTTGAACAAGTCAAGTTAGAAATCGACTCAACAAGAATTGATTGATCAAACTGCAGCAATGAGAACATTACTAAATGAAGAGAGAAGATAATGTTGCGAGCATGCATCTCTGTTATCTTTGATTAGTCTGATTAGTCTAACATAAACTAGTATAGAGCTGTGAATAAAGCTGTTGTTGACACGCTAGCGATTTAGCATGTCTTCATGAGTAAAACTCACGTCGTGTTGCATCTTCTTTCTACTTCAGCTTTGAACTTCTAGTTAGAATACACTCATATGATTCGCTTTATGCAGACTCATAACAAGCTTGTTCTGATCATCATAATGCTTTTATATTCAGTTCTTCATAATGTTTCACACAGCTTCGATAAGATTCAAATCAGATGAATATGAAAATCAGTCTATAATGCATATATCTTTATTCTCAAGCTCTTCTCGAGTATATTTTGCTGCGTGCTTGAAAGCATTGTTCTGCATGAAGAAGAAATTCTGTTTCATTCTCATTCAGTCGTATATAACAGATACAATATGCTCACAATAGAACTTCTTGTTGATTTTATTTCATTCTTTCTCTCAGAATACACAGAGTTCTTTCGTTGATCTCGAAAAACATTCTCAAAACATTCATTCATTCTTTCTTGAAAGATAAGACACAATACAAATGAGATTGTACTCTTTGTGAAATCGTCTAGTGATTTATATTTTGCAATGATGACTGTCGTTGATTCACGTTTCATCACTTCACAGTATAGTTTGTCACTGTTTCTTGATTCAGTTAAGATGCTCGTGTGCTCAGACTAGTTGAAGTAATCGATTTTTCTTCGAAATTGAAGACTTTCTTCTTGCTATTCGTCTGAAGAATTCTTTCTTTTTAAGTGCTAAATGTATGACATCTTCAGAAACATTTCATTTCAGCTTTCAAGAAATGACTTTATACGACATTTATCGATTCTTCGTCGAAGCACATACAAATTCAATTAGAAATTGCAGAGAATCGACATCGATAGTAGACTTTCGTTCTCGTAAATGTCGTTGCGAAGTGAGTCGTACGAAGCATGCATATTGAATCTGACGAAGCGTGATTTTCATGAATTCGACTATTTTGGAATATTTTCATTCAATGCTTCGTAGGGTTTGAGCCTGAAGTCGTAAATCGCGTGTCAACTTCTTTTGTTTAGTAGATGTAGTAGAAGCTTTCATATTGATATAGGTAGGTAGGTAGATGTACGTAGGTGCGTAGTAGCTGACTGAGAAAGGAGAGCTGAATACTTTGCTCGAAGCTAGTGAAGCTAGCAAGGGGGTTAAGCGAATGCGTTAACAACAATTACCCCGGCAAGGTAGTAGTAGCGTCATGGATCTTCGACATGAAGCCGGAGCCGAGGTACCTCGCACAGTGGACATGACAGTTGGGAACCGTTACATGTCAATCACTCGGTGACATAAAGGTACCTTAGGTATCCAAACACATGGGATTCGAAATATACTTACCCCGTGGTCTGGAAAGAGTGGACGATCAATAATTCGGACGGCAGTTGTACGCCGTAAGAAATGTAAAGTAACTTCGAGTCTGATATAATACCATTACCGAGGTATAGTATAGAATTCGAAAAAACTGTTTCCTAGGCCTTGGCTGGCCTTGGCTGGAGCCGCCCCTCCTCCTTCTTCCCGCCTCCCTCCTCCTCCCTCCTCCCCCCTCCTTCCATCCTCCTTCCACCCCCCCGCTACCGGTCCGACTGACTTGTAAAATCGAAATACACCGTCTCTGACCGCCCGTTCTTCTCTATCTCTGTAAATCATCAATCTCTGTCAGACTAGGCAAACAATTTGGACACTTTTCCATAGTTATCGCCATATAGAACATTGTTCATCAATTTACTTTTATCCCAAAATGGGTGCAGGTGAAGGCCCGACAAGTACACTTCGGTACGACGAGAAGCCCGTCTACACCACTTCTAATGGCTGCCCGATTATGGATCCAGAAGCATCCCAGCGTGTCGGGCAAAACGGTCCTCTGTTGCTGCAAGACTTTCATCTGATCGACCTCCTCGCTCACTTCGACCGCGAACGGATTCCAGAGCGCGTGGTCCACGCAAAGGGAGCCGGCGCTTATGGAGAATTCGAAGTTACTCACGATATTAGCGATTTAGTATGTTCTGTCATCAAGATGTCTCGTGCTCCCAAAAGTCTTATACGGCTTAGACTTCGTTGGATATGCTCAACGGCGTGGGCAAGAAGACCAAGTGCGTTGCTCGCTTCTCGACGGTTGGCGGTGAGAAGGGTTCATCGGATTCGGCGCGGGATCCTCGAGGGTTCTCGCTCAAGTTCTATACGGAAGAGGGCAATTGGGATTGGGTCTTCAACAATACCCCCATCTTCTTCCTTCGTGATCCTTCCAAATTCCCCATCTTCATTCATACCCAGAAGCGCAATCCTCAGACCAATCTCAAGGATGTGGGTCGTTTTTATTTTATCCGACGTTCCAGCACTACCGTAGTCTAACCATGTTCATTCTCAGGCCACCATGTTCTGGGATTACCTCTCCACCCACCAGGAATCCGCGCATCAGGTCATGCACCTCTTCTCTGACCGCGGTACCCCGTACTCGTACCGCCACATGAACGGCTACTCGGGCCACACATACAAATTTACCAAGCCCGACGGCACCTTCAACTACGTCCAAATCCACTGCAAAACTGACCAGGGCAGCAAGACCTTCACAAACGGCGAAGCTGGCAGAATGGCCGCCGAAAACCCTGACTGTCACACGCAGGACCTTTTCAACTCCATTCAGGACGGACACGCCCCCTCCTGGACCTGCTACGTCCAAGTGCTCTCGCCCGAACAAGCCGAGAAATTTCGCTGGAACATTTTCGACCTCACAAAAGTCTGGCCACAGGGCGAGGTACCTTTGCGCCCCTTTGGCAAATTCGTCCTCAATAAGAACCCAGAAAACTACTTTGCCGAAATCGAACAAGTTGCCTTCTCGCCCTCGCACATGGTCCCCGGCGTCGAGCCTTCGGCCGACCCAGTCCTGCAATCCCGCCTCTTCAGCTACCCCGACACCCACCGCCACCGCCTGGGCGTCAACTACCAGCAAATTCCCGTCAACCAACCCCTGCGCGCCTTCAACCCTTACCAGCGCGACGGCATCATGGCCGTCAACGGCAACTACGGCGCCAACCCAAACTACCCCAGCACCTACCGCAACATGACCTACAAACCCGTCAAACCCAGCCAGGAGCACGAGAAATGGGCCGGCGCGGCCGTGGCGCAGCAATTACCGGTCACGGACGAGGATTTCGTGCAGCCGGCGCTGCTCTGGCAGGTGCTGGGCCGGACGCCGGGGCAGCAGGAGAATTTCGTGGGTAATGTGGCGGGGCATTTGTGTGCGGCCAAGGAGCCGGTCAGGAGGAAGGCGTACGAGATGTTTCGGCGGGTGGATAGGGAGTTGGGGAGGAGGATCGAGAAGGCGACGGAGGAGGTGGCGCCGCATCCGCAGAGTCAGGCGCTGGGGAGTGCGCAGCCGAGGTTGTAGGGGGCGAATGATGAGGAGGGACGAGGGAAAGGGGGAGGGAGCGATGGTTGGATAAGTGGGGAGTTTCGGTGGATAAGTGGCGCCAAGTCAGCCGTGAGATTTACAAAGTATCGTGCGGTATGCTCGATTGTCACTTGTCGAGCAAGAATTTGATTTCCCCAAATGGTTTCCCCTTTGACATTCGCTTGCCCCAAAGGAAACATACCCTCGTATTGTATATTCCCCGCGTTGAGTGCTCGTCTTGTACCTAGCTGCCCTCAGCCCCGCACGCCCCGGCTACTATTTTCCCGACGAACGTATGCAGAGAATTCTATACTTTTTTACGTCTATGGAATGGCACTTTCGTGACGACGAGGGGTTCTGCACATTGCTTGACTGGTGAGTGAAGGTTGAAAAATGGACGGTGCCAGGAAGTCTTTGATCGTAAGGTGTTGGCAATGAAGGGGGATGAAAGGGGAGAGCAGAGGGAGGGGTTTTTTCGAGACGAGTTAGGGGAGTTGGTGGGAAATGCTGTGGGTCGAGGATCTAGGATCTCGAGCGATGCGTTCCAGGGCAGGAGATGGAAAGAGTGGAGTATCTCGGATGAAGGGGCTTTTGCATCACCAGAAGTGTCACAAAGGGTAGGCGTGTAGAAGGAAATGGGGAGGGTTCTCGACGGGGCGTTATAACGAGTCGTGTTGTTTTGCGGTTTTTTGTTTCAGCAAGTCGTAGGATCCTATTGTTCAAGGATTCACAAAACCGAACAGCCTTGTATTCGAAGGCGCTGCCGGCCTATTGGACAGACTCGAATCCACTGGTTGCATCTCATAATGTAAGATATAGTCTATTTCTCTACCCCCGGGGTATTCCATTGAGCCCCGGTATGCCTACTCCATAGAATACACATTGAATACATCCACGTTTATTATTTTTGAGGCTGTAAGACAAGTAATGGGAAGGAACCAATCTATTGGGTAGTACCAGGACACAGATCAATGCCCGCTCCGTTGGTTATATCTGGCCTTGCCAAAAGTGAACGGGACATAGCGGTATTTGATCATGTGCTGGATCTGCCTTCTCACTGTGTATTACAGTCCAGTCAGCCTTGTTCGTGCAGTGCTGGCGCTGACATCTCGATAATGATTAAATTTGCAAAAGACACTTACTTGTCAGAGAAAACAGAATTAAGAAGTAAACTACAAGCACCGGCCAAAATACCGGCAGGTTGAAGACCTGAAACCACGTACACACAAATGACAACAGAATCGCTCTCGTAGCCGAATGCCAGAACTTGAATTCCGGTAGCCTTCGAATGAAAGGGCGAAATTCTTCGTCTTGCTTTGTGGGAAGCGTAGCATCACCGTCCTCTATGCCTTCGTCTTGGGTAAGTGAGGGGTCGAACTTCGGTTGGAGGAAGGCGAGGAAGAGGTTGAGGAGATAGATTCCGAGGGAGTAGCAAACTAGAGGGGTTAGTAAGTCTATATTATTTTGAGGTCGGAGGCTGAAAGGACAGACCGATGTACCAGCCTTGGGCGAATACTACTCGGAGAAAGAACAGGACGAGAAAGGTGCCGGTGCCGGCCCAGCGATATGCGGTGTAGGGAGTTGCTTTGTCGAGGTAGGATTGATAGAACTATTTGAGAGGCCACTTCAGTATGTGTATAATGATGTATGTACCAGGTAAAAAGATAGAAACACATACTCTGCCCAGCTTTGACGTTTGCTTGCTAACGGCTGCGAAAGGGGTGTCTTCTGGCATCTCGGCGTTCATGGCGGCTACCTAGTGGCGTAAGACGCCGGTCGCAGACTTCGTAGTCACTTGAATTTGCAACCAGCACTGCGACTCGGGCGAATGAAAGACAGTCAAGTGGAATATTAAGAAGAGTGTTGCGATGAGCGAAATTGTTGAAGGCGGAGCGCTGAATGTCAAGGTCGGCAGGTCTAGCCTAATTAGGATGGCCTGTTTTCGCCGTGCGGCTTCCGCCCTTCCGCTCCGCTACCCCCACAGCTTCTTCTCCGTGTGCATCATTTCGACTATCATATCAGACTACATTCCCTACAAGACATGGCGCCAATTCATAATCTCAGGCCATTAGCCTCTAGGTTCATATCTCCATCACTGCCTCAAATCGCTCGGTCATACTTTTCAGCATCCGCATCGTCATACGAGAATCTGCTGGTCTCTTCGCCAAAGCCAGGCGTCGGTCTCAGTATGGCGCTTCCCTTTCTTTCTTTCTTTCTTTCTTTCTTTCTTCCTTCCTTCCTTACACAATTAAGCTTGCTGTACGTTTGCTGACGTATCAGTCGTCAATCAGTCACTCTCAATCGCCCCAGAGCCCTCAATGCCCTCTCATCAGCAGTCTTCGTCGAATTGAACGATGCACTACGGAAATTCGACGATGACAAGACCACTGGTGCCATAGTGCTCACTGGAAGTGAGAAAGCATTCGCAGGTATACATGTCCATGTGCCACACGTCAGATCCGTCCGCTGATTTGACATCCCAACGAAAGCGGGAGCAGACATTAAGGAGATGAAAGATCTCACATTCAGCCAAGCATACAATACCAACTTCATCTCGCTTTGGTCTTCTACCATCCCCAGTATTCGCAAACCTATTATTGCTGCCGTCAATGGGTTTGCCCTAGGCGGAGGCTGCGAATTGGCGATGATGGCCGACATAATTTACTGCTCATCCTCGGCAACCTTTGGCCAGCCAGAGATTAAGCTCGGAATTATCCCTGGTGGTGGTGGTAGCCAAAGACTTACGAGAGCCGTTGGTAAAAGTCGAGCTATGGAGCTTATACTGACGGGTAAGAATTTCAGTGGAATCGAAGCAGGACAGTGGGGACTTGCGGCTAGGGTATTTGAGAGCGCGGAAGAATGCAAGGAGGGAGCATTGAAGACGGCAGAGACGGTTGCTGGGCTCTCGACTGTGGCTGTGAGTGCGGCAAAGGAGGTAGTCAATAAGAGCCAGGAGTTAGGATTGAGGGATGGGCTAGACTATGAAAGAAAGGTCTTTCATAGCTTGTTTGGGAGTAAGGATCAGAAGATTGGTAGGTTTTGATCATATGTCAACGATGCTGTCTTCACTAATTGTGCTCCTTAGGAATGTCTGCATTCGTGGAGAAAAGGAAGCCCGAGTGGTCAAACGAATAAAATCTGGCCGATATACATTAAAGTTAACCAAAATGTCAAAGGAAGACGCTTGGGTCTTTGTCTTGATGTTGCGCTATGGTGGTGAAACTAATTCAGATCAAGTAGGATTATGGATAAGCGAATGCAGCAGATCGTCAGAAGGCATCTAGCTGTCTCTCTCTGCGGATTGAGTTCTCAAAATCCGATTGTATTATGAATCATTCGATCACTTTCCAATCTTCCTTTTATAATAACCACTACAAAAGCCACATAGTCCAAAATTTATCCTACGCAATGGCGACCAATGATCCTCCCATCGTCACCGGCTCCTGCCTCTGTCGAAAAAATTCCCTACAAATCACATACAGACTCGCCGGCAATCCCAAAGACACCAGGCTCCGCCATTGCGACAACTACCGCAAAGCATCTGGATCCGCCTCCGCAGCAAACAGTTGCTACTGCACCAAAGTTCATCCCTCCTCGTCCCCGGCCCCCCACCTTTTCTCTTAAAGTCACTCCCACCAAATCTCCCAACCCTCCAGCTCACACCCCTCCTTCCAGCAATTCCAACTTACCTCTAACACCACCCACCTCCGCACCTTCACCGACAGCGCCATCGACCCAGGCGGCACTTGCGAACGCTCCTTCTGCGGTGAACGCGGGTCTCCGCTTCTCAAAAAGCGCCCAGACAACATCATCGTCACGAGTGGCATGATAGGTCGGACTGAATTAGAGGGCGTGAAGGAGTGGAGGCTGGAGCAGGAGCTTTGATGTAAGCGGAAGGCGGGGTGGGTGAAGACTCAGGCGACGGATCAGAGAAGGGAATTGTGAGTGTGTGGGGGATGTTGATTGGGAGGAGATGAGGTAAGTCGGTTTTAGGAAAATTATATTGGATGCCCGGATTACGGACTAATCATCAGTAAGGTATAACATTAATGTCCTAGCACTGTGCCACTTGGTAGCAAGTTAGCAATGTTCGAGTTGACGTTGAGAACTAACGACCCGACATTGGGTTTACTCCACATTCAAAAACACTGTCAGGATATTGAGCTCTGATATCTACATCTTTCCCGCTATCAAGCCCGCAAGTGCAGTACGCCTAGACTTCGACCCAATATCCAAATATGGAGCCTCTCCCAACGAGCAAACTCGATCCCCGGCTCGCGCTGCATCGTAGTCATACGTTGCGCAGTGCCAGTTGGATCTATTGTCCCAAATCGCCAAATCATTTTTGGTCCATTTGAAGCGCACCTGTGCATCATGGTTTTGCGCTACCAACTACAGAATTAGCCGAATTAGTAAGTTGTCGATATCAGGATTTACCAAAAAGGGAAAGGAAAGGGCCAGCAAACGTTGAACAGATATGCCAATAAGAGATCTGACTCGTCTTTTGTGACGCCATTGATTCGTCTTGTGAATCCTCTGTTCACAAAAAGGCTCTTCCACCCTGTCACCGCTAGTTTCCGTCAGTACAACCCATAGGCCGGGAGAAACGAGGGATAAGCTCACGGTTTGTGCGAATGACAGGATGTACCGCGTCAAGCTCCAAGCCACAATTTAATAGAGAACCACGAGGTACAATGCGCAATGGATTACCCAGGCGAAGGCCTTCCTCTATGAAGAATTTGGCGTCGTGCGTCGCCGTCAAACCTTCCAGAAAAGCTGCCATTTCGGGCGATAGGCGGTCGAAGATCTCATATCCGGAAGCCCATAACTGGAACTGTCAGCATCAATGCCGGGAAGGGGTGGGGCCGGGGGAGACAAGGTACCGTATCGCCGCCAGTAGGAGGCAAGGTGTGGATCTTCAGCATCGCATAGTCTGACGGCACAGGCTCGAACGTGATATCGGAATGCCACCCAACGCTCGCGAACCGGCTCGTGTCGTTGAGCTGGTGGGTAAGGCCACCCCCGGTCTTTTGCTTTTCGCTGCTGATGACGCTGATTTGGTCGCCGAGCTCGCTGCCCTCCTCTGTAAGGGGGTGAACGTGGAGACCTGAAGATTCGGGCTGCATCCGTTGGTCTTATGCCTTAGCCTTTTCCTCCTGGATTTAACAAGTATGGAAGGGAATGACGGACACTGCCGGCAAGAAAACTCAATTTCTTGCAAAGCTCACGCATCTGCACTGGATTGACATCCTGGTTACGGAGGAAGACAACGCCACGTTCAGACACTGGGGTTTTGTCAGAGATCTTTACTCATTGAGAGGACTAAGCCTTTACCTGTTGTTGCAAGGTCTTTGATCAATTGATCACTCTGGGAGGACTCAAGCAGTTCAATTACTTGCAGTCCGTCAAACTCGCGACCAATGACAGGAGTCACGTCTTTGTGGGGATATGTATCAAGAGAACCCGAGTACACCAAAGGCGTGAGGCAGCGGCTCCGAGCTTGCTCGTGACCTCCACGGATGGAATCCACATCCTGGTTTCCAGATTGTTTCAATGTCCCGCTGAGTCCAAGAGATCCCATATTTACACATGCTTCTTCCGATGAGAATCGAAACAGCCGAATGGGTTGCACTCGACATATCCAACACTATATACTCGTCCAAATTTAATAATCAACCGAAATGGTGGAAGGGCTAAACGTTCAAATATGTCAGAAGGTGATATGTTTGGTTGTGTGTAACGTGAGGGGTACATGAGATGTTATGTGGAGTACTGCGGGACCCAGGTGGCCTTGATGCTTATTCGTTGAACTGTTTCGTTTTGCGGAGAGACCTGTATAGAGTAATCGGTCACAAGGATCGGGGACAGGTACTCCGTACACTGGACTCGGCTAGCCCACTAAGCCTACTAGATACACAGGTAGTTCGTCTGAGTCTTAAGGTAACGGAACTACAGTTGGAGACTTGTACATGTCGAGGATGATTGACAGATCTGTCGACCGGACCATCTTCATCTTGCGGGGAAACTTTAACCAGTTTCGGAGTCGCATACCGTAAACGGCCGGAGTCTCCGTGCCATTATTGTCTGTCCCCGCAGTCTGCAGAAATGCAATTGCTACTCAATCTCGGCTCCCAATCACGTCTTATTTGCTGCTTCAATGGTCAACACAGCTATCGATGGGGACCATGTAGACAGAACTGCAAACGAAGAAGAACAGCCTCTTCTCGAAGAAGATTCCCCAGTCATGGCCAATCTGCCACCAATGTCGAATGTTGAAAAGGGCTTGGCTGAGGTAACCAAAAGAAGCAACAGTCTGCGACCCTCGGTCTCGCAGCACTCTGATGTCCAAGTGGGAATTGAGAACCTCTCCAAAAGTACACCGCCTCACGAGTCCTATGAGGGCGTGCATCGCTGGGACCCTGCCGCCACTTGGACTCCAGAAGAAGAAGCAGCGGTGGTTCGCAAAACGGATATATACTTGCTGTCATGGGTCTGCTTGATGGTGAGAGGACCTGCTTGTCTAGGGGATCCCGCCAGTGTTGATAAGTAATGGCTGCAGTTCTTTGGTCTACAGCTCGATCGCGGCAACTTGCAGAACGCCCTAACCGACAACCTACTCAAGGATCTGAGAATAACCTCGAATGACTATAACAATGTACGTCGGCCCAACTTCTATTTCGAAGAACCAATTGGGCCAACTGATGATCTCTCAGGGAACCACGATCCAGCTACTGTGCTTTCTTGCGGCAGAATTCCCAGTTCAGCTACTCATAAAACGCTATGGCTTCAAGCAGATCCTGCCCTTCATGATGATGTTGTGGGGTCTCGTTTGTCCGTCCAAGTCGTACCATTCCTTATGTGGGATTGCTTGTTAATACAACAGCAGCCGCGTTCCAAGCGTGGATGACCAACCGAGCGGGATTCTATATCACCAGAGCTCTTATCGGTGCCTGCGAGGGTGGCTTTATTCCGGGCACTATACTCTTCACCACCTATTTCTACAAATCGAAAGAGCTCGCCTTGCGATTGGCGTTTTTCTGGTCAACCCTGAACGTAAGGTCTTCTTGGCCGATTGGTAACATCGTCTGACCACCAGCACGCATACAGGTCGCCCGGGTGATTTCGTCGCTGCTTGCGGCAGGGATTTTGAAGATGCGTGGTGTGGCTGGCAAGCCAGGCTGGTTCTGGCTTTTTCTCCTGGAGGGCCTTATAACGTTTTTAATTGGCTTCGTTGTAAAACCTCCCAGAACCACGCTCCTCGTTTCTCTTTCTCCTGGGTGATACTGGCGGCTTACGATGCCACCCGCTGATACACTTCTGGGGTCTATAGAGCTATCTATACCTCCCTGTCTCGCCAACTCGTACTACTGGGGCGTTGTGGCGAAAACCCTGGTATACAGAGCGCCAGGAAGTCATCATGACCAATGTGAGCACGCGTTCCATACGATCGGCTGAACACTGAGCTAAGTGACACAGCGCATCCTCCGCGATGACCCAGCCAAGGGTCTTACAGCCCTCAAAGAACCGGCCAAATTCCGCGACGTGCTCCACGCATGGAGCGATTCCTCCATGTGGGGACTCTACTTCATCGGCCTCATAGCCTACATCCCCGCCTCCCCTGTCCAAGGCTATCTGTCGCTAACCTTGAAGAGAATTGGCTTCTCCACCTTCGACAGCAACATGCTTTCTATCCCGTCGGCAGTCCTGCAAATCGTCTTGATGCTCGCCCTGGCGAAAAGCAGCGAGTTCTTTGGTGAACGCACGTGGCATTGCTTCATTGGAGAATTCTGGTGTATGCCTTTGCTGATCGCTTTACTGGGGCTCCCGCCTCATGGCAGACTCTGGGGCCGCTTTGCACTCACAACTATGATATCCGGATGTAAGTCCGGCCAGGGTGCGGATTCAACAAAGCTTTTGGAATACTGATGGGGCGAATGCTAGATCCGTACTTCCATCCTATAGTCTCAGCTTGGATCAGCGAGAACACCTTTGATGTCCAGAAACGCGCCATCACCGCCGCATCGTACAATGTTATTGTACAGGTTGGCTCTGTCATCTCATCTCGTAAGCTATTCCCTTCTTCCCGCACCTAAACATTTCCGGACCCCCTTTCGCCTTCTATCACCGAAAACCATCACCTCCAACCCACCCCTAACCCCCTTTCTAACCTCTCCCACTAGAAATTTACCGCGCAGATGATGCTCCCTACTACTACCGCGGCAACAAAGTCCTTGTCTCCATCTGCGCCCTCTCTCTCGTGACTTTCATCTTCCAACAGCAGTATCTCAAGTACCTCAATCGCCGCAAAGAAAGAATGTGGCAAGCTATGACGCCTGAGGAGAGGGAGGCGTATCAGCTAGATCATAAGCGTAGGGAGGGAGAGGGGAACAAAAGGTTGGATTTTAGGTTTATGTACTAAGGGTCGACGATCGGATGGTCCTAAAGGATCAACGGTCGTTCAACTGTCAAGATTATCCATGACGGGCACACGGAACTAGAAGGATCGGTCCTTTTTCAATCCACAAACCACGCCACGATTATCCTTCTGTGGACGGCCTTTTACACGGCATATACGAATACGAATACACAGCCTACAAATATTGGAGGTTCGGTCGTTTTTACCCAGCAAGAGATACCATGATTGTGCATATTTATTAAATAGCTTAGCCTTCTTTACTTATATCAAAACTATATTCATTCAGCATATAAATACCTCGTCTTGCTGTAGATATTACAGCATGATGTTTGGTGCTCTACTTGAGTGACGCAGAGGTGGTGTTAGATACGATGGGGATGTTGGGAAGTGCACGTGCGATGTCCAAGCTCATCAGCGAGGGCTGTGGACGTATTGAGTTTGAAGGAAAAAGATGAAATAACTTGGGGGGTTGGAATGGCAAAAAGCAACCTCAATCCCCAACCGCATCTAGATTCCCACAACAACACATTCAAAAAGCCATCACTGTCACTTCCCATCAACACACCTCTTTCCCTGTCACTCCAACCGACAATGACCACTTCCCAACCCTCCCGAGATGCGGCCTTCCATCATGTCCATCTGTCGCAGGGTGGATTCAGCATCGAAAGGCCATTGTAATCTCAACAGCAATTAATCAGACGAATCATCCTAACATATCTTGGATGAAACTCTTATCCCTTGAGGATCTCCTAGTTTTCTTTTTTTTTTCTTCTTCTTTGAAACAAGTACGTTCTTAGCGGGGCCACACAAGTTTCTGTTCTCGGGGTATTTGTGAGTACATAGATGGAGTTGTGTGCGTAGAGATATGCTGGATTGATGGGGGGAGGGGGGGGGGGGGCAGACGGTTTTAGGTGCGTGGATTGGTATTGAGGATATCTGTCATGCAGGTTCTTGTTGATATACGCATTCGACTATTGGACCCGGATTGGTTTTTATTCTCAATGTACATGTGTATAGATAGCTAAAGCCAGCTATCGGTACATCTACACACGATCGATGACTGCTAGAAAGCTTCGATGGCTCGAGTGAATATTAAGAACCAGCTGTTTCCTTCTCTTGATGTGAAGGTCCACCTTACCAAGCTCACTTGGATTTCTGTTCTTGGGCTACACACACATATCTTCGGACATTCATGACTACAGCCGCAGCGAGCCAACAACCCAAAGCCCCAACGCTCACATTAATATCAATAACCCCTTGCCCCGAACATCTCAATACAGCAAAGCCGCCTACCAAGCCCACATACACTTGTGAACCAATACCCTCGCGCCCAACCGATCCCACTCCACCCTCGAAATCCAACTATCATTCGTGCCTCTCAACTTCCCAAACACGCTGCCCCCCTTCCACACCACCCCTTGCGGATCCAGCTCCCTTGGCGGCGTGCCAATGACCACATCTTTGACGCTGCTGGGCTTTATAATTTTAAGTTTCTGTTCTAAAAATGTGTAGAAGCCAGGGACCTGGCTGCCGCCACCGATGACCAGGACGGAGGTTAGGAGGTCGCGGATTTTGCGCTCGTCGCCACGGGCGCCGTGGGTGATGGAGGTGAGAATGGCCGTGTCGAGGGGGATGATTGGGAGGACATCGTCGCGGAGGGAGGGGGATAGGTTGGCGAGGGTCGGGGTGGGGTTGGCGCCGTCGGCTGCTGGTGTTGGAGTATCGTCGTCGTTTTCGGGAGCTGGGGTCCCAACTGCTGAGGATGACATACGATCTGCTTCGTTGAATCTACTAATTGAATTCGCTAATTGGCGAGCTGGGGTCGATAGTCCTTGCCCGTTGGCCTGTTCACTGTTGGGGGCCAAGGCCGGATTTGATGATGGGACTGGTGGTATGTTCGGCGAAAGCATCAAAACAATCTCTGATTGCGCAGCAGAAGTGGGGTCGTTTGGCGAGCCATCGTAGAGATCATAAGATCGATCAATGAGCTTTCTTCGACCCCTAAGCTTTTGAGAATTGTCGAAGATTGTTGGTTGGAAGTAGCCCTGCGCTGCGAGAAGGACTTCATCATAGGTCTTGAAAGTGTATTTGCGCGTATCTTGGCCGTGTGCCCTCAGGTGGAAATCAAAGAGCTGAACACTGATCTCTGCTTCATTCAGAGTACAAAACTTCGACTTGATCTCTTCTGCGAGTAGGAAATCATAACGTCGATTTAGGTTGATATCCGCGTACGGAAAGTGATCGAAAAGCATCATCTTGATAAAGGTTTCAGTGACGTCTGCTCCGCCGTATTTCAGGTTGATTCGAGAGTTTTCGACGCACATTCCTTCTTCGACACAGCAAATAGACGTTTTCTGAGCCCCAATATCAACCACGCATGCATTGGTGTAGCCTGCTCCAAATGTAGCAGCAAGGCTCTCTTGGATGAAGCACACCCTGCCAAAGCCGAAGTCCCGCATGAGCATTTCTAGGCTCTGGAAGACATACTGGCGCTCATACAGATCTGGTAGAACGAAGACACAACCATACTGCATCCATTCTCTCTTGCGTGGTAGGTTCAACTGGTTCTTAATAGCCTCTTCGATAATGGTGCTAATATCGTCGTATATGCCTTTCTTCTCCTTGTAGTCGTGCTCATTGTACCAGCCTTGGTGTAGAGGCCAAAAGAGCCTATATCGTGGGATTGAGTCGTCAGGGATTCTTAGTGCCTCTTTGCCCGTGACGAAACCTGGGGCTTCTGCTGGATTAGAGGGGATCTCTGTCCAATCAATGCGCAAGGGATCATTATGCTCTGATATTGTTTCGGGCGGCGTCCGTCGATTGTAGTTGACCACCAACTCCTTCGAATTAGGGAGAACCCTACGTTTGTTGTTGCGCATATGGACTTTCAATTCGGCACACATTGTGGTATATTGAGCTGCAAACTATCATTTGGTTAGATTAAAAATACCACAGCAAGAGGTATACTTGCCTCATCGCCGAAAATCTTCTCGGGTTCCACTTCAGACCCATCATCCAACTTTCGTCTCTTCGGTTTCGGCTCTGCACCTTCAGCTTCGGACTCGCTAAACTCCCATTTTCGTGCAATGACCATGGGAGTGGTCTTTGGGAGTGCATCGCTTGCAAGCCCAATGCGTAAGTTCTGACTACCAAGGTGTATAACGATGACTTTCGACCCTAATGCATCGTAGCCGGTCAGGAGACCACCGGTCTCTTCGGCACCCACGTCATCTTCTAGGTCTATCTCTGCATCTACTCCTGGGACGTCATCTGGTCTTGCTTGCGCAAGCGCTCGGTCTCGGTCCTTGGCGGTGGTTGCCATCCTGTTGCGGCGCTCGTCTTGCTGTAGTCGTAAGGAAAGGATTTGATCATCACGCTTGAGATATTCTCTGTTTATACAACAAAGGTTAGCGGCGGCAGCTTAGGGTATGTAGACAGAGTCCGTCCGTCAATTCACATCCATTGGTCAAGGTCAGACTTTGACGGCTTAAGAAAAAGGTAACGCACGTATAATAGTTCTTTTGATTGATCATGGTGACCTGAGGCCATGATGTGAGTTCCATGTTGTTGTCAGTCCTTTCAAGACCTAAGATGATCGTGTCAGTGGAAGGGTATATCGAAGCTGAGGAAACCGCAAACTGGCAGTCCATCATCAGGCCTTGGTGAATACATGCCTTCCTCCCGCAGGAGAGCCTTTCCAGATTTCTTGCCCACCATCTCTACGAGTACGGAACACGGGGTGATTATTTACTGTATGATACAGCGCTCAGTTGGAGCTCAATGGCTCGCCGGTACGGAGTACTTGAACTGTTTCCTACAACGAAACCCGATCGAAGGTCGTTCGAGGTTAAAGGACGGGATAACGGATGACATGCAGTTTAGCGGCCGTTACCTTAAGCAAGGGATATCCATGTCGCAGATGAAGTCGATCTTCCGCGTTGCCTCATGGCTGACCAACGGCTTCGACTCCTAATCTTCGTGGCTATTCGTATTATGAAGCACAACGCGCAATACTGTATGAAACCTCTATCCTACTTCGGTTCTTGACTCCAAGGCAGAGACCACTTCAGGCTTGTATTCATATAAGGAGGTCATCCGCTTCCGGACCGAAGAGGGATCGCTCGAGATGGGCGGCTCAATATCGCGTCTATTCTCGTTGTCTGGACTGCTATGGAGTAAGAAAGAAATAAGGATATTAATACTGGGACTCGTATGCTCTCATGAGCCTCATTGGATGGGAGCCTCTACTAAGAATAAGCGCAGGATAATGCTGGAAAAACTACTCTATTATACAGATTGAAAGTAGGACAGTCTTAATGGGAGGAGCAATATATAATCGCTGAAAATATACAGATTGGCGAAGTCGTAACGACAATACCCACGATTGGCTTCAATGTCGAGTCCGTCACGTACAAGAATCTTAATTTCAATGTTTGGGTAGAGCCTCATATGGTCTATAAGTGGTATACACAACTGCAAGGCTAATTCTGTATTTGACATGCAGGATCTTGGCGGCCAAACCTCGATACGACCTTATTGGCGTTGCTATTATGCAAACACAGCTGCAGTTATTTTCGTCATCGACTCAACTGACATAGAGCGACTGGGTACAGCGTCAGAGGAACTGTCGGCCATGCTCAATGAAGAGGAGCTCAGAGAGGCAGCGCTTCTGGTTTTTGCCAACAAGCAAGACCAGCCGGGCGCCAAGGGAGCAGGCGATATATCAGAAGCGTTACGATTAGGTGAGCTTAAAGATCGGAATTGGAGTATCGTTGCTTGCTCCGCTGTGGACGGGAAAGGTGTCGACGAAGGCATGGATTGGTTGGTTGTAAGACGTTCCTGACCGTACGTATTTCAAGGAGCGTTCCTACTAATAGATGAAATGGCAGCAAACGGTCAATTCAGAATCTTAAGAAATCAATATACATCGCTATGCGCACTTGGCATAGGAGAAGAAAGAGCTTCTGTGTATACCTCAGGTGGAGAATTCTAATCCAATCCAATGGGAATCTTCCTATACGATACACAAGGAGTGGTCCGAGCTGCGGGACTCACCCTGAGCGCGGAGTTTCCACCTTTTCTACACTCCGACGCCCTACTAAGTACAAATCGCAGCTTAAAATATAGCAAGGATATTAGGCGGGCTATCGAATTAGCCTATTGTGTGATGATGGAGAATCAATGGAGGTCTACCTAGCGACCCCACCAGGCACATTGCACACCTCACTCGATATGAAGAAAGACCAGCGATTTGTTCTCTTGCAATGCTCGGCAAGCTTTTCCAGGTCAAAAAGCTCACCTATCGGACAGCCCCACCCTGAGAGCAGAACTTCGTGGAGCAGCCAATCCTTTTGGGTGGCTTTGTGCAAGTTAGTCAGGTTCGCTTTGCTGCGCAGCTACACTTACGCCAACATTCAAAACTAGGCTGATCTCCTGCTACTGCAGAAAAGTTGTTCCAGAACCATTCTAGAACATCCTCGCTTTGTTCTACACCTGAAAGAGTAGGTGGGATGACTGCGGCCAGCTTTTCAATCTTTACCTTTGGCGTCTCATTGAAAGCTGCCATGTACCCTTGTCACGGCTCAGGCCACGCACTCCGCATTCCGAATGTGGCTAATGAAACAACATACCAGATCGAATGAGTAAAATGTCTCCCAGTTTGATCTCCGTTCCTTGTGCCTTAGCAACAGCTTTGAGTTGCTCCAACGATATCGAGCCTGTCTTGAAAGGTTCATAGGCAACGTTGTTGGCCAGACGCCAAGAATGGAAATCTAAAAGGACACCTCTTCCGACAATACCTTTTTCGGCCCATACTGCAAACCTCCATTACTACTAACAGATGGGGAAAGTATCTAATAAACAATACGCACCTTGAATTCCGTTCACGTTCGTACGGCTCTCACCATGAATGTCATCAAGTGTAACTCCATTGTAGAACATCTTTTCTTTTTGATACGCAAAATGGCGGAGACCGTCCCCTAGAAATACGATTTGGCAAGATGCCATCGCTATGAGCTTTTTCAGGGCTTACATTGACTACTGCTCTGCGAATTGAACGTCCAAACATCGTCATTGACGACCCTTGGTCCTTTGTGGATGATGTTCTTATGAAATGCTTGTCTCCCAAAGCAAGGCTTACTCTGAGCGTCAAAAGGCCAATTTAGGGAAATTCTGTATTTCCAGCATCAACGCAGTCGTAACAAAACCTTGGAACATTGTTTTGTTCTGGGAACTAGGAGTTGATGGTTTGATACGTATCTTGGCAGCAGTATCATAATCGCACAATCCTTGAATAAGAAAATCAATTATATCACAAGACTGACCTTGTTCCACTATGAATCTCTTCCTTGGCAGCCCTCAGGACTACATCATCGGTCAACCGATTCAATGTGCCTAATTGATCCTCCTTTCCGTAAAGTCCCCATGCCGAATGATGGGGATCCCCTTTCCGCAACGGAAGATCAGTAAACTTGGGTAGTTGACCTGGGTCAGGCATAATCCAATCAGAATCGACCTAGTTCTATGTTCTGTAAATGCACTGATGAATGTACATCCAGAAGATCAATGGTAAAGTATTGAGGTTCTGTTGGGGTCTTTAGGATCTACAATTTTCTACTCGGTCGAATGGAACGCTACTGCTTATCTATAATAGTGAGCTGGCCGGGACACATTTGCTCCATAATCAGCAAAGCTTTTGTGTCATCGGAAAGATTCCGTCTGTTTATTCTTTTCTCACGCAAATATTTAATTTGGTAATCTTACTACTACGAAAGCTCTTACTCTATCCTTCATGCTGATAGATGTCCACCAGTAGAAATGCCAGATCCTGGTGAAAGCTTGACAGTTCCAAACACAATAGCAAACTCAATAGGTAATGCAAGTAGGCAGGGGTCATCACGGCGTTCGTTGCTATTGTTCACAGGGCTCGTTGCTATTGTACACCGCTTAGTGCGAATAGACATCCAGCATTGATCTATTGATGCGGCCTTTGTGGCTACCAAACGTCGTTTCAGATTGTAGAGAAAACCAGACGGGCTAGAATAGCTCAGATACTTAAATGTCAAACTTTCGTCCACTAAGTTCTTTCCTCTTCAACCAAACAATCCATCAAGATCGGACGCTCACACTCGAACTATTCTGCTACTTCAGATAAACCCAAGGCCTCGTACATCATACCTCTATTGCTTGCGGTTACAGAGACATACTTGAAGTGTATCTACAGAGCTGTGCTGGACATAGTTTTGTTGATATCGACATTGAGCCTCGTTTCCTACCTCCTTCCAACTCGCAGACCTCTGCCACTCAGAAGGCAGTATTACTCCTCAGCAGCTCTACACTCCTAACTCCGAATTCACTTCCACTCCGACTGAGTCTCTATCTCAAGACCTTTTCAACACTCTGCTTCTGCAGTCGATACTATTTCCCAACCCTTCGACCTCGTTCTTCTGACACCTCCAGATCGAAGCATTTTAGCGAGATCGACACCCCGGTAAGTCTAGCGCCCGACACTAACTCGACGCTGCAACGGCAGGGATGACGCAAACTCTTTTTCTTCACGGAGATGCCGCTAACATATACTTATGCAGGTGTGTTGTAACCTTAAATTTTTGTAAACAAAAGCTTTCTTTCGCACAGCTCTCGAACACAACAACCACAACTTTCGACATCATCCACCACCTCTACGCTGGAACAGCACCTGTACACTTGACGTGCCTTTCTTACGCTCGATTCAGCACATATCAGCTCAGTTTAGCACTTCCAAGCTCGACTCAGCACCTGCAGGCTCGACTCCACACCTGCAATCCAGCACTTCCAAGCTCGACTCAGCACCTGCAAACTCGACTCGACTCCACACCTGCAATCCAGCACTTCCAAGCTCGACTCAGCACCTGCAAGCTCGACTCGACTCGACTCCACACCTGCAAGCCAGCACTTCCAAGCTCGACTCAGCACCTGCAAGCTCGACTCGACTCGACTCCACACCTGCAATCCAGCACTTCTAAGCTCGACTCAACCAGCACCTTTACGCCCGACTCAGTACCTTTACGCTTCAACCATCATCTTTACCTGACATACAACAATACTCTCAACCATGGCTCCTCGTGGAACTCGTTCCGCGCCGAAGCGTAAAGCTACTACCACCGCCGCCGAACCAGCTGCAAAGAAAGCAAAGACAACCGCTGCACCGAATACCTCGAAGAAAGTCACTGCCCGTTCCGCCATATTGGCTGCAGGTAAGGCGAACCCTGTCGCGAAAAAATCCTCGACTGCTGCAGTTAAGAAAGCTGCTCCTAAATCCACCACCGTTGCCTCAAAGAAGGCTCCTACTAAAGCCCCTGCCACTGCCTCGAATAAGGCTACTCCTAAGGCCACTGCCACTGCCTCAACGAAAGCTACTCCTAAATCCACTGCCACTGCCTCAAAGAAGGCGCGTACCACATCTACAGCTACGGCTACGAAGAAGGCTCCAACTAAAGCCACGGCTTCGGCCGCAAAGAAAGCAGCTGCGCCTGCTAAAGCAACCGCTACCACGACGAAGAAGCGTAAGAGAGATGATGAAGAAGATGATGATGATGATAAAGACGATGAAGAAAAGGAGGAAGAAGTGAAAAAAGCTGCTCGTCCAGCCAAGAAAGTCAAGGCAAAAGTTGTTATCAACGACGTCCCTGTACAGAAGTTGGATGTCTACGTTTTCGGAGAAGGCTCGTCAGGGGAGCTTGGTCTTGGTATTGCGAAGACCGCCATCGATGTTAAGCGTCCACGTCTCAACCCCTTGCTTTCGGCCAAAGATGTGGGTGTTGTTCAGATTGCCACCGGGGGCATGCATGTCTTGGCGTTGACGAAGGATAGTCATATTCTTACTTGGGGAGTTAACGATCACGGCGCTTTGGGAAGAGATACTGCTTGGGATGGTGGTATGGAAGACATAGCAGACAACAAGTCTAATTCGGATTCGGATGATGCGAGTGATAGTGGCTTGAACCCCCGCGAGAGTACTCCCACAGCAATTCCGAGCGATTGCTTTCCAGCTGGCACGGTATTTGTGAAGGTGGCTGCTGGGGATAGTCTCTCTCTCGCACTTACCGATGATGGACATGTGTATGGTTGGGGAACGTTCCGCGTAAGTCAATTTCTCTCGTTCCTTGAAGAAAGTACTAATATCGCACCAGGGCAACGACGGCATCGTGGGCTTTTCCAAAACATCCCGTATTCAGAACACTCCAGTCCTCATCCCCGCCCTAACCAACGTCACTGACATCGCTTGCGGCGCAAACCACGCGCTCGCGCTCGACACCAAAGGCAACGTCTATATCTGGGGCTCCGGCGAGCAAAACCAACTCGGCTATCGTGTTGTCCTTCGTACCCGCGGAGACGCTCTCGTCCCTCGCCTCCTACGCTTGCGTAAGAAAATCCGCGCTGTGGGCTGCGGTCAGGACCACTCGTTCGCCGTGGGCAGAGATGAGCAAGTGTATGCTTGGGGTCTCAATTCGTTTGGGGAGACGGCCATAGAAGAGAATGCAGGAGACGATGGCGCCGTCGTTGCTAATGCTTCCGTCGTACCAGCTTTGAACCTACCTAACAACGACACAATCACTCAGATTACAGGTGGTGCCCACCACTCTGTCGCCGTCACCGCATCCGGCCGCTGCCTCATTTGGGGCCGCCTCGATGGCTCTCAAACCGGCTGTGACCCTTCGACCCTTCCTGAGAACGACATTATCAAAGACGCCAAAGGTGTGCCGCGCATCCTGATCGGGCCGACCGACGTTCCAAATGTTGTCGGCGCCACCTGCGCTGCCGCCGGAACCGATAACACCATCGCCATTGATGGAAATGGCAAGGCGTGGAGTTGGGGCTTCAGCGCCAACTACCAGACTGGCCTTGGCACTGACGACGACGTGACGACGCCGACAATGATCCAGAACACGGCCGTCCGCGACAAGGTCCTGGTGTGGGCGGGGGCTGGAGGCCAATTCTCCATGTTGGCCTCCGCCCACATCGGGGAGGCGGCGGAGGCGGGGGCCAGTCCCTCGGGGGCCAATGGCCAGTAGAAAAGGCGGCGCGGTGGAGAGCGTTGGGGGTGGGTGACGGGGCGGAAGGGGACGACATGGACACGTGATCAGATTGGTAGGGGGTGGAAGGGGTGAATGTTTTTCTTTATCTTTCTTTCCTGTTTCTCCTAGTGATTTTCGGGCGTTCTGGAAAGGCGATAGGGGATATTGGCATGGCCCTCGTGATTCCTGGCTTCTGTGCATATGGGACTGTCGAGCCATCGGGGGGCTTATTTCATTACATGTGGAGTTGTGTGAGGGTTTTTTCTAACCTCACAACATGTACGACTCGCTTTGGAGAGCTTGTTTTCTTTACTTTTGTACCATTTCATGAAGGTGAGTGGGGTTTTTCCACCTCATAAGATATGCGACTCATTTACGCATCTTCTCTACTTTCCACTTTTGTACCATAGAGTGTATCAATCATGTAAATAGACTAGCAGGAAAAATCCATTGTCCATATGAGAAACAAGCCTGTGCACGACAGAGTATTTTCGAATCCAATACGCCTTGAAACCCCCCTCATGATAGATACGCATCCAGCCATTATCAAAACATCCGTCACCGATACTGCAGTCGCTTACCCGGACTCTCACTCCTATACTCATATCCAATCCTCCTACTCGGGCTCTCCGACCTCACACCAAGACCCCCACCCTCCATGCCCAGCCTCCCATAAGGCGCTTGACCTTGGTACTGGGGATAGTACGGCTCGCCTCCGCCACCGTAGCCCATTTGCTGCGGTGTGTGTTGGGGAAAATAGTTGGCAGGATGAAGGGGGTCGTGGTGGTCGGTTTTGCGGCTGAGGAAGGAGAGGGCGAGGTTGGAGAGGATGCCTGTGCCGAAGAGGAGGGAGAGAGAGAGGATCTGTTGATGGGAGGTTGAGATTCGGTTTCGTGGAGCTGGAGCCGGAGAGAAAACTTACCACGGTCTTCCAGTGCAACGGCTCGAAAAAGCTGTTCAAAACCCCTGCGAACGTGTACGCACTTACACTCGCTCTCCCCACTAAACTTGGGTCCTGCTTCATACATTTCTCCCAGTTATTGCACACTACCTCCAACGCCGGCACTCGCGTATTGCTGTCACACTTGTTGTCCTTGTACTCGCGCGTACACCCCGCCATCTCAGCCATGATCTCGTGTGCCGCTTCGCGCGCCTTTTCGTCAACGTCGGACTTGATTGTGGACCAGAAGGAGTAGATGATGTACATGCAGAACGTTACGAGGAAGAAGTTGAGCAGGACCTGGGCGTAGTGGCAGAGTATATGGGGGAGGCGGGGATGACGCTCGATGAAGTGGAAGATGGAGGGGATGAGACCCATCTCGTAGGGCGGGGAACCCTGATTGTTTGAATTATCGTCGGTGTTCCGTCGAGGTCGGGATTGGGAGCGATCCTCTAGCTCTTCGGATTCGTAGCCGTGACCGCCCCGGCGATGAGCGAGGCGGACGTCTCTGTCAGCATCTCGGCGGCGCTTCTTGTGGACTTTGCGAATGGCGGCGTCGATGTGGGGCTTACGGGCTATTTCGCCGCGACCTGGCGTGACGAACTTGCCGAACATGCCCGAAGAGGGGTGCTTCTTCTCTGGGGAATGGGTTCTGGAGCCTTCGAACTTGATCATAGCGCCGTCTAAGTTTGCGGAAATGTGTTGTCTAGGAGGTTCGGGCGTGTCTTCCGTGTCGCCGTTTGCGGGAGAAGATTGATTCTCCGGACCGGAGGAGAAATCGGTGTCGATTATGCGCCTCTGAGGGGTGGTAAAGGAAGGGTTGCGGAACTGGACTGAAGGCTTCATGGATGGCGTCGAAGGGAAAAGAGAGCTTTCTGAGCTAGGATTCCGTAGAGACGGGAATGAGGTTTTCTGAGGAGAGTCAAAGTGGTCGTAGGAACCTGTGAATGTCATTTATCAATTAAAGCTTATAAAAGGGGGATGATGACAGACGTTTCTGCCCGCCAAAGGTCTCTTGTCGTTGAGGGTTATTCGACATGGCTTTCATGAATGGCGAATCTGCACCTGCTGGACCGTAGCCTTGTTGCCACTGAAAGTCCATAGGACTTTCGTTCGATCGGACATCCATATTTTGCTGTGTTGATTTTTGTGCCCAATACTTGAGGTAAACAAACGGCCTACTCCGCAATGCCGGGTAACGATCGTGACGTTCATGAACAGACAGGGCGAGCAAACAGCACTTTAAATGGTAGATATACAAAGTATAATCCAGGCAAGTAGGATGTCAATAAGTGCTGCAATACTCTCTGATGTGTTCCTATGTCATTGTCCGCCTTTGGAAGTTTCTGCCAGTATGTGTATATTGCTTCGAAGCTGCAATTCGTTGTCTCTCCTGTCACGGTTTCACTTCTGTTCGCCGTGTTCAGAGCCATAAAGCCACCGTGAATTAAGATCATTAGTGCTGTAGTACTTGTTCCTCAACAGATTGCCGTTCAACATTAGTGACATTAAACGTCTATATGGTGAACATATAGATGGACCGCAAGTAACTCGAGGGATGTTGTTTAATTAGTGCAAGGCTTCGAAGACTACACTGTCAAGAGACCGTAAATGCAAATACTCTTCGAAATTTATCAACACCACTGCAGACCATCCACACCACCAACACAAAGCAGCACGTAGCTGTATTAGGAGTCTACTGAAACAATAACCAAACATTGCTGGTCCGCCTGTATTGCGCCTGGCCGATAATCGCTACCCAGGCTCATCAGATAAACTGTAATACGCTGAAAGAAAGGTGAAGAGCGATACAATGTCGCTATGGCCCATGGGTTATTCAATGAATTTCCACAGACTCAGCGCTCCGATACCTCAAACGAGTTCAAAGTCATCTTCGTCGGCCACGTAGCCGTCGTGGAGCTCCTCCTTCTCCTTGCCCACAACTTCGTATTCCTCTTTGACTAACTTCTCGGTAGCCCGAACTTCGTACTTCTCCACGGCTTTTGCGAGTGCCATGCTAAGGATTTGGCTACCCTTCGCAGGGCCACGTTCGGCGTCGAAGGAGTAGGTAATGCCTGCGTCGGGCTCAGGTGCAGCGGAAGCTTCTTTGACATCTTCCTCAGCTGAGGAGTCCGACGTCAATGTGTCGTTGTCGAAGTGGGTGTTCGGCTTGCGGGGGATCTTGCCGATTTTGAAAGCTTGGAAATCGACGTCTTGGAAACAGAGGTCTTTTTCAATGGTATGTACATAGCTGCACGCCGACTAATTAGACAGAGGAGACGGACAAGAGTTGTCATGCCACGCACCCTGATCCTGCAACCCTCAAGGGACGCTTGCTTGGCCGTCCAGGTCTCGGGTCGGCCTCTCCAAAAGCCCATTTGTACTTCTGGTCCCGCTCACGTTTGTGGTCTAGGGCGAGCTTGCCCCCCACGGCTACATCGCTGAGACCACTGGCAGACATGGTAGCTTCGTGTGGGGGGTTTTTCTGGTGGTAGATGGTTGGTATGCCGGGGTTAGAAGAGTTTCGTAGCTGGAAATGTGGGCGAAGAATGTTCTCAAACAAGGTATGGAGAGTATTATGCGAGAAAGAGCAATAAGGGAGGAAGGGAAACAGGTGAGGCAAGGCAGCGAGTGAAGGTGTCTACTGCGTACTGAGATTCAACACCGGATGAAGTAACGTGGGACAAGTTCGACACGTGTGTATAATGGTGCAGCAAGGCAACGGAGTTAAGTAGGGATAAAGGATGGCAATAGTAAGTGACTCTTTGTTTTGGTCAGACACTTTGAGTCATTCACAACAAAGGAAGCAGTGACGATAGCGGGAATGCGCTATATGCGTGAGAGCGGATGACTGGGTAGATAAGCCAAGGTGAAGGGAGCTCGGAAGTTGGGAAGCCTACAAGTACCTTACCTTACGTAGTACGGAGTAAGGTAAGGTAAGGAAGGTACTTAGCGATTCAGTAGAAGCCTGGAAACTGAAGGCGGGGGCTGGGCTTGGATGATGGCGTGTAGTGACTGACTGACTGAGGTGACTGACTGACTGCCTGATTGATACGGAGGAAGAGGGGGCGATAAAGGTAAGACAGCCCCACCACACAACCACACAAGCCACATGCTCCAGTCGAGCGCTTGCATGCATGGGTCATCATTACTCCGTACTAATGTACGGAATACTCCGTACCTTATTCAACCACTTCACTTCCATTAGTTCTACGGAATATTCCATTCGTGCCATTCCGTTCTCCTCATAAGTACTCTGTACAAGGGCTACCTAAGGTACCTATGCACTGAAATGGACGTTGCGCAGTAGCCAACAAATGTCTCTATGGGGAAACATGGGTTTGTTTGATGGCTGATGTCTTGCCCTGCTTGATGATTATTGACTGACTGCGCCTACCTGCGGGACGTACTTGTATGAGAGGTGCGCGCTTGCACACTTCAAGGACACTCGGATGATAACGGACTGCGGTCTTGATACGGAGGTATCCGTACATCAGTAGTAAGTATCTACCTTATTCCCTTCGCCAGCTCGAAGTCTTTCGGACAAAGTACTTGTTATCTGCTCCGTAGATGCCCGATCATCAGGCAAAGTTACCACTCCTTCCCCCATTCATGGTAATAGTAACTGTGTTATCAAATTGGGCTCAGACCAAAATGCAAACTCCCACCCTTGTCTTGATCTCCGCAATCATTGCCCCATGAGCTATCGGGTTGGAAAGTGGAAGAACTTTTGATGACTTTGTGTCCAAGTCATGGCCGTTGCGACATACAGACGACTACTCTACAGCAGGATATCATACATTAATTCGAAACACTGGTGTGATGGGTTTGCCAATTGGAAATTGATTCTTCAAAAGGCTAGAATCTTCAAGCTTCAGTCTGATCCTCTGACTCGCTGTCGTCGGCCCCTTCGCTAGGAAGACTGGTTGGGAACCATCCGAATGTGCCGAAATCAATAGTCAATTCACCGAGATGGCCTGTCCGAACAGTGACACCCTCTCTACGCAGTGCAGTAGCTTGTCTCGCAGCACCACCTGGCCCTCTGTTGCTGTATTTAGGCATAGCAGCAATGTTGATGAAGGTAGGTATGACGCACCTCACCGATATAATTCCTTTCGAATTGATTACTCGTTGCCAGGGAACGTTGTCACCGTGAAAATGCTGGCCGATACTGGCTGCTGGTAAATGCTTCAAACATATTCCAACCTGGCTAAAATCATCATGGACATTAGTTTCGGCTTCCACTTATCTCAAAAGGCTGTTTTTGGGGGAAATGCAGTTTCAGAGCCACGGACCGAGGACATTCAGCTACACCAGAGCGAGAAGTTTGTTCAGTCTTGTGTCCCTCCCAACAAGTAGAGGATTGGAGTTTCAGGGAGGGGAGAGCTGCAGGTAATCAAATATCTTACGTCGACCCAAGAGACGAGCAATATGCCCATAACTCGTTACTTGGCCAAGAGGTATTTCTTGCACCGCGCTGTAAACAGCATTAAACCACCACTCAGCCTCATCAGATCGTGACATGTCCTTTGCGGTAAGAAGTCGTAAGTTCAGTCATTGATTGTAGATGAAGTGTCAAGTGACTCGAGTCTGATAGATTTCAATACGGTTATATTAGCGCGTGAACCGGATATGATGCAGCCCTATGAAGTTGAACATCTAAAGCTCAAGGTTTCCTCCCTTCAAACCTACAATTACTCACGAACATGTCACTTGCCGATTACTTAGCAAAGAATTACCTCACAGCAGACTCAAAGCCAGAGAAGAAGTCCAAGAAACGCAAACGAAAAAATGGCGGGAGCGGCCTCATCATCGCAGACGACGACGCCCTTGGGTGGGACACCAGGAACACCACCGGCGAAGTTGAAGACGACCCTCTGACAGTCAACGCCAACAGCGCTGAGTTTAGAAAAGCCCGCCGGAACAATTGGCAGACGATCGGGACGCCGGCCCCTTCTTCAACAGACCAGGCAGCTGCAGACGCCATTATCGCCAGCGCCGCCGCCGAATCCCAAGCCCGCAACGTCGCAGACGAAGATGCTCCCGTCATGGATGAATCTGCCGCGAAAATGGAATCAGGCGCTCATGCTGGCCTCCAGACCGCCGAGCAAGTGACGGCACAGCTTAAGCGAAAGGAAGCCTTGGAGCGGCAGCGGTTCTTCGACGATGGAGATGAAAAGAGTGGAGAGGGAAAAGAAACAATATATAGAGATGCGAGCGGGCGGATCATCAACGTTGCAATGAAGCGCGCCGAAGCCCGCAAAATGGCCGAAGAAGAAGCCTTAAAAGCGGCCGCGGGACTCGAAGCCCAAAAAGGTGACGTTCAACGCGCCCAAGCCCAAAATCGAAAAGAACAACTCAAAGAAGCAAAGTTCATGCCCGTTTCTCGCTACGCGGATGATACCGAGCTCAATGAAGAACTCAAAGAGAAGGAAAGATGGAACGATCCTGCGGCGCAGTTCCTGAGTAAGAAAAAGGAAGGGAAGAGTGTTAGTGGGAAACCGCTATATCAAGGTCCCGCCATGCCGAATCGGTATGGCATTAGGCCGGGGTACAGGTGGGATGGGGTGGATAGGGGCAATGGGTTCGAGAAGGAATGGTTTGCGGCGAAGAATCGGGTGGGCAGGTTGAAGGAGTTGGATTATGCGTGGCAAATGGATGAGTGATTGGACTTCTACAGGTGAGCACGCGGCAATGGGACGGGCTGCAAAAAGTCATCGCTTTTACCTGCTACGGGTACTGTGCCACCACGGTCTTGGAAAACACAATCCTGCCACCTACCTACCAAATCTTAAGGGGCCGGACTACGCAACGCAGATCGATAAGTAGTGGGCTGGGACTCACTGCGCACGGGGACTGAACAAAGGTACCTCTCCTATACATGGAACCTTGCTGTGCACTACAACGTTCAGAACCTATTCCAGTAAACCTCTATCTAACCGCGTGCCACATTCTGAATTTGGAGAAGCAGCCATAGTGGCTGCTCTTACAAACACTCGCCTTGGGTACCGTCTTCGTGGCCCGAATAGAAGAGCCGTAGTGCCTAACTGCTATAGATCATGAGAAGTGATAGCTTTTAAGGAGACGGTTGAATGTTTGGAGAAAACATACAGCTGGAGGAACGAATAGTGTGCGTCAGAGGGACGGCATCGACGAAGACAGCACTGACTCACGAAAGGGTTTGAGGAGAAATATCACCCGAAGCCTTAAGTTCGGACCAAGTTCCTTATCAATGGAGGTATTATGATGCTTTACCGGGAATGATTGACCATGATACTTCGTGCATATCAATATTAACGTTCAAAGTCTATACGCACGGGGACTGAACAAAGGTACCTCTCCTATACATGGAACCTTGCTGTGCACTACAACGTTCAGAACCTATTTCAGTAAACCTCTATCTAATCGCGTGCCACATTCTGAATTTGAAGAAGCAGCCATAGTGGCTGCTCTTACAAACACTCGCCTTGGGTACCGTCTCCGTGGCCCGAATAGAAGAGCCGTAGTGCCTAACTGCTATAGACCATGGGAAGTGATAGCTTTTAAGGAGACGGTTGAATGTTTGGAGAAAACATACAGCTGAAGGAACGAATAGTGTGCGTCAGAGGGACGGCATCGACGAAGACAGCACTGACTCACGAAAGGATTTGAGGAGAAATATCATCCGAAGCCTTAAGTTCGGACCAAGTTCCTTATCAATGAAGGTATTATGATGCTTTACCGGGAATGAATGACCATGGTACTTCGTGCATATCAATATTAACGTTCAAAGTCTATACGCACTTTCTCGGGTATGGTCTCCGCACAAATATATACGCTTCAGAACTACCCCAGACTTTCTAAGCTTCCGCTTAAACAATATTCCTCGTGCAGAATATAACATAGTGGTCATCTCCTCCCCAAACGCTTCATCCCTCCTTTCCCACGTCTCGAAGGGCCCCTTCCGACAGAGGTTCCCATCACTGCACCTTCTTGCTCTCTCCCGGCGCCATCCTCTCGATCAGAGCCGCTCCAACCTTGAACGACTCCTCCCAACTCCTCTGCCTTGCCCAAAACGCATCCTGCGGGCCCGTGCTCCTCAGACTAGACAGTCTTGCGTCCTCTTCCAGCGACGCTCTCATAATGTTCTCCTCCGCATTCCTCGGCGGAAGCTCCATGACGTCCTCACCGAGGGTTTCTTGCAAATATCGCTTCCGCACCATGAACCGCTCCGCCCTCTCCTTCTGCATCCCAGGCGAATCCATCTTCGAGATCGCGATGCGGATAGCTTGCCCAACGAGGAGGTAGATATGCTCCGAGAAGAAAATTGTGAGCAGCAGCGCCCACCCCTTGATCATAGCTGGCGTGCCATCAGGGCCCAAGCCATCGTTACTGAAAAGGTAGACAAGTGCCGCACTTGTGATACTTCCCAACCAAGTTAAGAATCCCAGACTGTCAAGCCAAGGGCCGATACTGTCGGCACGGAAAGGCGTAGGCCGTTGCATGCCGATGCAGATCTTTACGGCATCAGAGCGCAGTTCAATCCAGTTATTGACAAAGAAAGAAACGGGGGTAAGAGGCCAGACGACGGAGAAGAGCGACAGGTAGCCGTATTGCACGACCATCTCTCTCAGATCGACGGCTACGTCGTAGACGTCTAACTCAGCTTCATGGCGGACACGGCGCAGGAACTCAGCTTCCTCTGGTAAATCGTTAATAGCGGCTCCTGGGCCCGCGCCCCCCTTTTTAGCGGCACGCTCGGACTTGATCTCTTGGTATTTGTGGAAGCCTTGGCGCTTCATGTAAGGAACAATGGTTTCCATGGCGAAGTTTATGATTTGGGCCGTCAAGGTAAAGTAAATGACTTGTTGGCGTAGACGGGCTGGGTTAATGACGAAAGGGGTTTTGAGGGCTGTAAGCTGTTTTTCGTTTTCGGCGAATGGTCGGGCGGTAAGGCTGAAAATATCGAGGTAAGGGACGACGAGGCTTCCAAAGGGAACGTAGACGAAGGCGGTGAGGAAGATGGCAAGGTAGGAAGTTATGAAATTCAGGATGAAAATTTTCTGAATCATGGCAGACTCGTAGCTCTCTTGGGTCTCCCAATTCTCGTATTCGTTGAGGCGAGTGGCGACGCTGGTCAACAAAGTTGATAAAGTAGGCACGAGTGTGGTCAGCAGTCCTGTAGGCAGATATACCTGAACAACATTTCAGTCAAATCCTTGTGAGCAGACGTTACGTGACTAACCAAGACGCTCTTGAAAGGACCATTATACACCTCAGACAAGAAAATTTCAATTCCGAAGCAAGTAGCAATCAGAGTCCCCAAAGCTAAGATCGCTAAAAGGGCAAACGGTATAGACAGCAGTTGTCTACTTAGCCTTTTGGTTGCCGGGAAAACCTGCACTGTCTCGCCAGTCACTGGGTCTTTGACCTCTTTCTCGTGAGTGAAATCTCGTCGTTTCTTCTGTATAGCGGAAACACCCCTTACGCCCCAACGCACGCCTAGGTCTAATTCCTGGCGTTTCCAGTACTCGATAAACGTTACGCACCAAAGACCGTTGAAAACGGCGTAAATTGGTGAGAAGTTACCTAACAGAGCCCACGCAGCAAGTCCGAAGCCAGCTGGGAGCATCAAGAAAGCGAAATACGACTGGGTAAACGCAAAGTAAAAGGCGACCTTCAATGCCTATTAGTAGCATTTCATGGGAAATGGAATTGTGACGCACCTTCTCGCCCAGATGATCCCTGATAGCATCCAAATCTTCAGCTTTCAAAATGGTCAAGGTGCTCCATTTCCTGATCCATTCTTTATTGAACTGCTGGTCATGGAGGGGGAAAATCGACTCGACATTTTTCCATTGCCCTTGCTTTGGAGTGATACCCGCACCACCCTCCTCTGTCGGATCCGTTATCATATGATAGATAATACGGTACCGTTCGGCTTCAGTCAATGGTTGGCTTGTCATGGAATTTTGGGCCTCTTTATCGGGCTGGGCTGCGCGGACGCCATATAGCCAGTCCTTGACTCTGCCATTGGGAGTCAGCATCGTGCTCTCAACTATTGACGGTCTTAGCAATCACCTTGATTTGTAGACCACTCGGCTCAACTGCTTGTCTGAAGCAACCTTGACGAAAACCAGTAGAGAGCAATTGTCGCCATTTCTGATCTCGATTGCCAACCCGACACATGCCAATGCTTGTAAAAGCTTTTCAAAAGCATCTTGCGCTTCTGCTTTATCTGCAATGGTCCTTGACATCAGCATTGCTTTTAAGCTAAAATGTGGAGCTATGCATACTTGTGTCTGCAAACCTGTAACTAATTACGTAGTCGACGTCGAGGTTCGCAAGGCGGTCATCGTGAGGAGCCATGGCCCATCAAGTAGCAGCTGCAGTGTACAGATACGTGTCCTTCCACGAACGATACAGTGTCCAAAGAACAAGAGAGGACTACCTATCTCGACGAAACTGGCGGTGGGAGTCGGCAACCTTGTAGCAGGCACACACGCAAAAGCGGGACGTCACTGTGCATGGTTGGGGAGCAGGGTTCAAGCTACAGATCTTTTCACCAAACCGACTCCGTAAACACCAGATACCTATTTCATTGAGAACGTCCAGGCCCTACTTCGAGACACTCAAGAGACAGCTAACCCTATGACTATTTCACTGCCCTAGGCTACTCTCAACTGTCGCATTTCTACTTTTCCGTTCCTCCATGCTCTCCTTCCTCTCCCCCTTTTCCCCCTCCTCCCCTTTTGATCCACCCACCATTATCTATTCCATTCTCTCTTCTCCTCTGAAGTTCACTGTTTCTCATATCTACCACCTTGTCCTCCTCCTCCGTGGCCCTTCGTTCCAACTTTCACCTCGCCCTCAGCGCATCCGCCTTGTCTGCATCGCTGACACTCACAACCACAAACCTTTCTCCATCCCTCCTGGTGATGTTCTTGTTCATGCTGGCGACCTCACAAATCTGGGCACTGTAGATGAAATACAGGAACACGTGGACTGGCTGAACTCCTTCGAACATGAAGAGAAGATAGTGATTGCGGGAAATCATGACAGTTGGTGCGATCCAAGGTCAAGACGGAAGGAAGACGATGGGAAGGAGGTGAATTGGGGCAATTTACACTATCTACAGCACTCAAGCATCACCCTTAGATTTCCCAAACATGGAAATCGGCAATTGGAATTCTATGGCGCACCGCAGATTCCCGCTTGCGGCGGAGATGACTTTGCGTTCCAGTATGAGCGGCATGAGGATATCTGGTTCTCTGCCATCCCCCAATCCACTGATATCCTAATCACCCACACACCCCCACGACACCACCTTGACCTTCCCACCGGCCTTGGCTGCGCGCACCTCCTTAAAGAAGTCTGGCGAGTCCGTCCCAAAGTCCACATTTTCGGGCACGTCCATGCTGGATATGGACGAGAGAACGTGTTTTGGGACGAGGGCCAGAATGCTTATGAAAGGGTATGCGCGAGGCCGGATACCGGAATCGTCAATGACATGATAGATCTCGCGGCATGGGTAGATTTCGCCAGAGTCATATGGTATGGGATTTTAGGAATTCTATGGAGTAGACTCTGGCGCGGCGACGGAACAGGAGGATTGATGGTCAATGCATCATTGATGTACAGGGATACGGGAAGACTTGGGAACAAGCCACAAGTAGTCGAGATGTGAGAATAGCGATATGTACGTGATCTAGCCAAAATAAGTACATGACAACCAAGGAAAAGCTTTAACTTAATGCATATACAGTGACGATAAGATTCCTTTACAACCTCGCCTTCTCTGCCGGCGTCACAAGCGGGTCATACACGCCCATCCCCAGCGTATCCGCTGGCACCGTGGTCGAATGCAAACTCAACCCTCTTGTATCTACCAACGTCGGATTCAATTGATCCACATTCGAACACCCAATCAGCCTCATGTTCATCTCCATCTCATCCTTCAGCAATTGCATGGCTCGATCCACCCCGGACAATCCATAAGCACTCATAGCATACAAGAACGGCCTACCGATACCCACGCCCTTGGCACCGAGACAGAGGGCTTTGATGATATCCGTGGCGCGCCGGATGCCACCATCTACGTAAATTTCGATTCGGTTTTCCCAGCCGCGCTCGCGCAGGACAGGCATTACCTCCGACAGGACCTCAATGCCGGAACGGGCGAAGTCAAGCTGGCGGCCTCCGTGGTTGGAAAGGACGACACCTTGAACGCCGGCTTCGATGGCTCGGATGACGTCTTCGACCCTCTGGACACCCTTGAGAATTATGGGCATTTTCGTGATACTAAGGAACCATGGAATATCTTTCCAGCTAAGACCGGGGTCGATAAAGGAGGAGATTGCGCGGGCAGCACCTTGAGAGCGGTCCACGTTGTCGCCGCCAGTGTCTTGTACGTTTGAGCCGACATCGGAGAATTTACTGCGCATGTCCTTCTCGCGGCGGCCGAGTTGAGGCGCATCGACGGTAATGAAGAGCCCCTTACATCCACGTTTCTCTGCGTGCTCGACGATGCGCTTGGTAATTGCTCGGTCTTTGTTGACGTAAAGCTGGAGCCATTGGGTTTGATCGCCCTGCTTTGCGTCTATTATCTCATCGAAGGAGCAGCTGGCAAGAGTCGGGATCATTTGGACAACATTGTGCTTCTTTGCGCCTCTCGTCAGGATGACCTCGCCTTCAGGGTTTCCTAATTTTCCCAGTGCCGTTGCGGTTACGTAGAAAGGAATGTCGACTTTAGTACCTAGCATTGTTGTGGAGAGGTCAATGTTCTCCACGTCTACCAGTATCCTCGGTCGGAACCAGATCTTGTGATATGCAGAGTGGTTCTCACGCATTGTCTAGTAATACAAGGTCAGTCAAGCCCTTGAGGGATTAACCTAGGGCAACCAACAATCTCGTCGTCTGCGCCACTTGAATAGTATGCCCAGGCAGTCTTTTTCATTACTCGCCTTGCAACGGCTTCGAAATCCATGAGATTGTAGCATTGCTCCAATATTGGCATCCGCTTTATTCTTTCTTGCCTCTCCTTCTCGTCAGGGTCTTCCTCTACTTGCTCCTGCTCAAGTGTGCTCATGTCAACCTCACCCATATGCATTGACTGGTCGAGGTACTTGTCGAGGGTGTCTGGCGGATGTATGGGTTCGTATGTTTCTGTCGCATCTTTACCAGCCCACTTGAGGATAATCTGCTTGCCACCAGGATGTTCTTCCTTGAAATCAGTGACATCGTACGCCCTTCCATGTATAATGACCCAGCAATCTTTGTCATTGTTATGTTTTGCAACTTCATCGCCGTGGAGCTTTTGCTCCTTCGGCGCCCGCTGAGGCTCTTGATTCATACTGTTTCGATGGATGGTAGTAATGTAGACGTCAAGCTACTTGGGACTAGAAGAGAGCGGGAGACTTGCAGGAAGGCGCCACAAGCAGGACAAAGACTTTAAGAGAGTGGACAGAGGAATTGAAGCGAGAGTAAAGTAGATTGCCTTCAGCAGAGAATCAATAGCTGGACCATCATGACTAGAAAAAGGAAATCAAAGTTGACCGAAATGGCTGCCGTGGGGCATTAGTACGAGTACCAGATTGCGGGGCAGCGCGGAGAAGATCGTGGGCCGCGTGGGGGTTCTAGATTTGCTCCAGATCTCTGGCAGTGTTAATCTTTTTCTACAAGGTGCACTGCTTCACAAAGGCAGCCGAGCTCGTTAACGAAGAACGAGTGGGCGGGTTGCTAAAGAGATTGGAAGAGTTTGAGACTTGGAATGCCCTCAACTTTGTTCCAAGATGTCGGATATGGATTACACTTCGGTCCATAGCGTACAAAAACACCATTCGGCCTGCTGTTCTTGCGGCTTGTTTCTCTACTCCGTAATTGACTTGAAACTCACAGAATCTATTCGTCTACTTCGAAACCTCGATTTGAATGAAATGTGAAATTGGAATGGCCGTGTGGAATCTATCTGATAGCGTTTCAGCCGCATTCGAAGATCACAACGGCGGGGCAGCGTTGGAACCGAACGCCCTCATTTCTCTTCGCGTCAACATTGTTTCCATCTATCAATCATAAGAACGCAAAGCTCGTTTCGAGGTTTTCCAAAGGCTTCTTTTCGGTTACAGGGACTTAGGTGGAGGTAAGATACCTACTTCAAGGCTTTCGAGTGAACCTAAAATCTTCTTCATCAAGAAATATAATCTTCAGCCTTTACAGCTTTCCCAGCCTCCACAAGCGAAAGTCGCTCATAATGGAACACGTATTGTATGTCGCTTTCTCAAGCCGATAGCAATGTCGAACAGCCTAGAAGCCAAGATATGTGTCCTGGGCGCTCAAGGTGAGGAATAAACTGCTGCATCGTCATCCAAGTGCTGGAGCGGCTGACTTGCGCAAGGCGTCGGGAAAACTTCCTTAGTCAATCGATACGTAAAAGGCACTTTCAGCCCTCCGACCACAACGTCCACCATTGGCGCCTCGTTCCTCACAAAGCGAGTCCTTGACACCGACAGCGGGACAACAGTACGCCTTCAATTGTGGGATACAGCAGGACAAGAACGATTCCGCGGTATTTCGAAGCTCTACTATCGAGGCGCATCGGCTGTCTTGCTCGTCTACAGTATTATTGATGAACAGAGCTTTACCGAGATGGGCCGGTGGTTGACGGAACTAAAGGACAATCTGGGCGACGACGTCGTAGTACACGTTGTCGGTACCAAGAGCGATGTGGTTGCGCAGGATCCAAGTCTAAGAGAAGTGCCCTTTGAGAGGTGTATACATTATGTAGCAAAGCACTTTTACCCGGAACAAGTTACTACTCCGCCTATCGCGGCTGGCGCTGCGAGCATGGTACACAGTCTTGACAGCAAACGCAGTAGCGGTTTCTGGGGACAAGACATAGGCTGGGACTGCTGCCACGAGATCAGTGCCAAGGACGGAGAGGGGATTGACGAAGTTTTCCTTGTTCTAACAAGAAGCCTCGTCGAACAGAAGAGCAAGAGGTTGGAGCAAGAACAAGCCCTGGAAGCCGGGGGCACACCTGCTACTGAGAGAGGTCAGTATTTTGATGGCCCTGGCTTGGATGGTCAAGGGAGCTTCAGATTGGGACACGGCGACAAACGGAGAAGCTGGCTTGGTCTTCCTACACCGAGCTTTGGCATTGGAGATGAGGGACCTGCTGATGACGAGAGCGGCGTCAAAGGAAAACGAGGGAAATGCTGCTGACGATGTATTCTCCTGTACTTTTGCATGTGACTGAGGGAGGCGGATATCTTGCATGTCCGTCTAGGTCTGACGTACTTTGACTGCATTTAGAGCTGAAGGCCGGAATACATAGTTCTAAACCGATAACCCTTTGACATCAAGACCTTGCTTATCCTTATCGGCCATCTTATCGAATAGAGTGGTGAAGATTTGGGGATTCTAAGCTCCAGCCGTCTAGCAGGGCCACTCGGCCGAAGCCACACCAATATGGCATTCGTACTGCAGCCTTACGGACAAACTGTCGCAGAAGCTAGGTTCTAGCCGAAGACAAGCTGTCACCTCCGAGTAGCTGCCAGATTGAGCAGGACGATTATTCGCTCGTGATCCGAGGTTGCTTGAAGGTCGCGTTCATCAGATGATATGGACTGTACTCCGAAACATACACGGACTGAATTGTAAACTATAAGCAACGTGCTTGGCCCCAAAAATGAAATACTAGATATAGAAAGTCTTGAACTTCAGATACCGGGATCCGCCCGAAAGCCCTACTCACCTCACACGTTTAGAATACTTGAGGCAACACACTCATCAACAACTGGGCTTTTGGCGGGCTGTGCCTCGTTGGCTGAGGCTGCATGAATCACACGATGTTGGATCCAGGGCCACCCTCGCCGAACATCTCAATCTTCTCTTACAATATCAGACAAAGTAGGAAAATATCGCAAGACCATTGCTTGGATGACAACGACATGTCAGGAGTAGAATTACTTGCTGTCGTTTCTTGCATTTCGTCCATTTGCTCGGCTTACCAGCAAGGCAGCGCGCTTGTCCAGCAGATCAAGGCCAAGAGGAAGGCCAGAAAAGCCCTCGGAGCCGTTCAATACGAACAAGATACGTCGTTACAAGATGCACATACACTAGAGCTCGAGAGATCTCTGCAACGTGGGCAAGGTGTAGTTCAGGATCAGTACGACTTCCAATTTCGGCGGTTTGGGCCCGCTTTCGAAAAAGGCGACCGTGAGTGCCTGCGACATCTGGCTCATGGGTGATGGACGCTAACTACGTTCCAGAAATCGCGAGGGATGGCTTGAAAGATATCATTATATATCTCCAAGGTCAACTAATATCAAATCTCAAGGTCCAATGGCAGCAAGACACCTTTCTGGATATCTCTACTTTGCAAGATGTATCAGACGAAAGTCAAAATCAGGCTATCTTAATTTTGATGCAACTTCAACAGCGAATAATCACCGCTGGGCCTATCGAAAACTTGAAGCCTTCCCCTCTCTTTTCTTACCCAGAATCTTCCAATGGCTACCCTCAACCTCTTCCGGTACACCAAATAACCAATTCACCCCCAGCCTCCCCTACTACATCGAATGGTTCGCCTCCTCCACCGCCGGCTTACAAAACATGGTCAACACTTCCTCCATCACCGACAGCTATCAAATCAAGCCCAGTGTCAGTGAGTTCAATTCCGGAGAAGGAGCCAGGCCGCTTCGGAGCCATATTCCGGAGGCGCTCAAGGATTGAACCTGTTGCGAAAGCCCCGGACACTTCCGTCGTCGCAAGATATCTACAACCGGCGCCGGCAGACCATCATGAGCAGAGTGGGGCGACCTTAAGAGACTTTCCGGATAAAGAGTTCTCAGATACGGTATCTACAGTTGGATCGATCGGCACGGGGAAAAGCTCGATCATTGAGCCTGACGATCCACAATACAACCCTTGGGGTTCTTCACCAACGAAATCTTTGCCAACGCGACAGTCCTCTACACGAAGTCCCTTTGCACCACCCCTAACACAGAGTCCTATTAGTATTCACCGTAACTCGAAGTCATTCAGCTCACAACGGCGAGTACCTACGAGCAATTTGGAGGTCGTCATGGCGAATATGGCAATGAATCCAAAGGATCTTCTACCTGGGGAGGGCAATAAGTTCGCCGGCTTTTGCAAAGGTGCATGGCGACTTCAAATTGGCGACTTCAAAAAGGCCTTGGAAGAACGACAGCGGCCTGGTGGCATGTACAGCGCCAATGGTTATTGGCAATGCAAGAAGTGTACTTTCCAGGGCCGCATGGTTATCGATGAAAATAAGAAGAAAGGTTACGACAGAAGAGTCTTGGTCTTCAGTGAGGGCATTCAATTCCGCTGGCAATTCCTCTTCAAAAGTCACATGGAAACAAAGGATCTTTCGCCTGATCCATCACAAGCCAACTTCGGCTGCGTATTCTGCTGTGCTGAAGGTAGAGGTACGCCGACTTTCGGTGGCGTCCAGACTTTCATGAATCACCTTCAAGAGCACCGAGATCGGCAACCAGGCGGAGAGGTCCTTTATAGGATGAACTGCATAATCGGACGGCGGGCGGAGCTCAACGAGGACTTTGACATCAACTTGATGACCAGGATCGTTGAAGATTTCTGAGCGGTTTGCATCGTTGACAGGAATCACTCCCAGCTCCGACTCCAAATCAAGAAACAGAATCATAGGAGAACGCGGACGTGGGCCGCAGCGCATCTCTGAGTCCTCTCGAGGTTGATCCCTCCTTCCACAGAGCCAACCTGCAGCGTAGGTATTGGGGACATTGCGCCTGCAAACTTGGAACAAGCTTCCAGTCAAAATGAAGGCTTTGGACACCACCGAAATCCGGAGCAAGAGTGAACCGAAGCTACCGCCAAGAAAAATATGTGACTGTTCGATTCCACGTCGTGAACATAGGGTTTCTAGCATACCTTTCGGCCGCCGAGACGGTCGACGGCGCAGTTGGCTGCGTCTCGTTTTGTCTAACGTTAAGGGAGTTCAGGCGTTTTATTATCCCCTTTCGCAATTAGGGAATCTGTGACGTATATGAAGGTACTACGGATATTTAGCAATGAACCAACCATAAGTCGATGCATCATAGGAATTCCAATCTTGATGCATCGCATATTGTGACTACCGAAAGATATGGCGGCAAACTCCATAACACCAAGTACCTGTACAAAATCACATGATGATACAGCACGAATTTTGCTGCTTTGCCTGTAATGGGAAATCTCAATCAGTTAATGGGGCGCAAGCGACAGAGTAGAAAAGCGCCTCACCTGTTTATAAAACATCTTACTCTGGGCACTCAACCCATCACTCTTCTCCACCAAACTATCAATCTTCTCGCCTCTCTCTAACACGCTCTCAATAGTCTTATGCAACACAATCTTTGTTTCATCCAACTCTTTCTGAATCTTCATGATACTATCCGCCTGCTGCGGATCTTGGTACTTGACTATATACTCCTTTAATTGCGGAAAAGAAAGGGTGGGAGTGCTGTTGGCAAAGGCAGTCCGTGGGTACTTGTTGAGGAATTCATCCATGACTTTGGAGAGGAGTTGATGCGCGACGAGGGCTGGGTAATCGGGGTCGGAGATGATGATGCCGGCGACGCCTTCGGTGCGACCATAGGCATGGAATGTGTACGCTTGATCAGCAGATTAGTGTGGACGTGGTTGGAGATGAGAGATGGAGGGTACATTTCTCTTCGACATCTTGTCGTTGGCCAGGTTTTGTTCTTTCGGCAACGGTTTTGCTGAAGAGGCTCATGAATTGGCCATAGCTAGAGTGCAAATGTTAATTGCAGGCAGGGGGTGTATTGCTTTGTATCTGAGGGCGTACTTGTCTCTCGTAAATCTGGAGTAGCTGCTAAGATCTTTCTCCACGCATAGCTCGTGTGCTGGCTTCTCCTCGTTCTTCAAAATCTATCTCAGGCATCAGCACGAGCGCTTCCGCTAGTGAAGAACCGGGGCTGATGGTGCTCACTCCTATATAGTACAGCTTCATATTGGAGACCAAAAGATAAAGACAGAATCAAGTATCGAAGACGAAGGTGTCTTAGGTATACTAGGTCATGTAACGTGCAACGGTGCAAGAACAATGAGTGTAGGTAATCTTTGTGACTGTAATGTCAAATAACTTGATAATACACTAGAGAGTAGCTTAGGCTCCCTACCTTATCTCCAGGCGTAAATTACGGTATTGAAACAGGCAGTAAATTTAAGGTTATGGAAATTAGCCGTCGGCATGCCAAGACTTCATCGTTAACTCCGAAGAGTCATCATAATGGAAATGCCTTCAACATTAAAACCTATCACCACTTTCACCGTACAGAAGACCTGACTTGCTAACCCAGTAGGTAGATTCCTGCGTAACCTATCTGCTTTTTTACATTTCTTTCCTCAAACATGTAATCTGGTTTCGATTGGAACATGTCTCCTGCAGCAGAGTCTCAATGGCTTGCTCAGCTTGCGGCTATGCGAGAAGCAATCGCAGGTCTCAAATTAAATCAGTCTAATGGCAATGTGCAAGAATATGGCCATGATCTATTAGTTGAGGATGAAGATCTCACTGGCGACAGTGGCAATGACGATATCTGGGATGTATTCAGCGAAGATGAAGGTTGCGAATACAGCAGTGACCTATTAGATGAAGAGGATGGAACTTTGCTCGAGGAAGAAACATTTGGTGACAAAAATGGCCAGGACTGGCTTAGGAACAAGTGTGTGGCATTCACGAGCGGAAAGTCAGGGTTTGATGCAAGTGAGCTACATGAGCAGCTGTTAGCTCTGCTAGTATCGGACATGCAAGGTATGCTTACCTTGATGGTCTAGCGTACACAGACTGACTGTTCTGCCAGACGATGAGCTGCAAATGTCCCTTGCTAATATTATAGGGTACGATGATCTGGACCTAGTCATAGAGCTTATAGAGCACCGCAAGGAGATACTAGCACGAGGGCCAGAAGATTTAGCACACGCAACTGGCATTTTAGGTCGACTTCAGACAAAGGAGGAGCGAGAGGCAGCTATCCGACGGCAAGACTTCGAGCACAAGACTGCAGCTCTGGGATCAGCACTTGACCGTGACGGCCCTCAATATCCACATGTGTACAAGGCTCATTCTACTGGAAATACTCTTGACGTGAAAGGCCGAAAGTATGGTTTGCCAATGGGCAGCCAAAGGATTGAACACGAGAAATACGAAGAATACTCCATTCCGGCAACAAAGGTTGGAACTTTGGGCGCGGGAAGAAAACTTATCGAAATTTCTGAAATGGACGGACTTTGCAAGAGAACCTTCAAGGGCTACACATATATGAACCGAATGCAAAGCCTTGTATACCCAGTTGCGTACAAAACAAATGAGAATATGTTGATCTGCGCTCCCACAGGTGCTGGTAAAACTGACGCTGCTATGCTGGCCATTTTGAACGCAATTGGCCACAACCTCACGCCTAATCCGACAGATAAGCCAGATGCCAATCAGTTTACTGTTAATTCGGAGGACTTCAAGATCATCTATGTTGCCCCGATGAAAGCTTTGGCTGCTGAAATCACTGAAAAGCTTGGAAAACGCCTTGCATGGCTGGGTATCCAAGTCCGCGAGTTCACTGGCGATATGCACTTAACGAAGAAGGAGATTGTCCAAACCCAGATTATTGTAACAACGCCAGAAAAGTGGGATGTTGTCACTCGCAAAAGTACTGGGGACACTGAACTTGTGCAAAAGGTCCGCTTGCTCATTATCGATGAAGTCCACATGCTGCATGATGAGCGCGGTGCTGTCATAGAGTCTCTTGTCGCTCGAACGGAGAGACAAGTTGAGAGTACCCAGTCTTTGATCAGGATAGTCGGACTCTCTGCGACTCTGCCAAATTACGTTGACGTCGCCGATTTCCTTAAAGTAAATCGTATGGCAGGGCTGTTCTACTTTGATGCTTCCTTCCGTCCTGTCCCCCTCGAGCAGCACTTCATTGGTGTAAAGGGGAAAGCGGGAACTAAAGCATCCCGTGATAGTATCGACCAAACGGCATTTGAGAAGGTAAAAGAAATGTTAGAGCAAGGACATCAGGTTATGGTCTTTGTCCATTCCCGGAAAGACACCGTTAATACTGCGCGTACTTTTATTGAAATGGCCGCGGATCAAGGATGCCTCGATCTGTTCGATCGCCATGAGACCGAGGGCTATGCCAACGCAATACGTGACCTAAAAAATACAAGAGGGAGGGAGCTGAGAGAACTGGTACCGAAAGGTTTTGGGACTCATCATGCCGGAATGCCACGGTCAGATCGGAATAGAATCGAGGCGCTTTTCGCCCAGGGGCATATCAATATACTTTGCTGTACAGCAACACTTGCTTGGGGCGTCAACCTTCCAGCCGCAGCAGTCATCATCAAGGGTACACAGCTTTATAGCTCACAGGAAGGGAAGTTTGTCGATCTAGGCATATTAGACGTTCTGCAGATATTTGGACGTGCAGGTCGACCTCAATTCCAGGCTACTGGCATCGGTTTCATATGCACCACACATGACAAGCTTGATCACTATCTATCCGCTGTCACTCAACAGCAACCCATTGAATCAAAGTTCTCAAGAAAATTGGTTGATAATCTAAATGCAGAGATCGCTCTAGGCACTGTTACGTCCATTCCCGAAGCTGTGCAATGGCTTGGCTATTCCTATCTGTTTGTGCGTATGCAACGAAACCCACTGACTTATGGGATTGGCTGGGCAGAGATCCGTGATGACCCTCAACTGGTCCAAAGGCGACGAAAGCTAACTATTGAGGCCGCCCGCGTTCTGCAACAGAGCCAGATGATCATCTTCAACGAGTCCACAGAAGAATTGAGAGCGAAAGATGTCGGCCGTATTGCCAGTCAGTACTATGTCTTGCAGACCAGCATTGAGATATTCAACACTATGATGCAACCAATGGCTACCGAAGCTGATGTGCTGAAGATGATCAGTATGAGTGGGGAGTTTGACAATATACAATCTCGCGAGAATGAATCCAAGGAACTTTCAAGGCTCAGAGAAGAGGCTGTGAAATGCGAAGTAGAAGGGGGCAACGATGTCGCTTATGCTAAGACGAATATCCTCCTTCAGTCATACATTTCTCGAGCTCGCCTGGAGGACTTTGCACTAGTGTCTGACTCTGCTTATGTGGCACAAATTGCAGTGAGGATCTGTCGTGCGCTTTTCATGATAGCTCTGAATCGGAGATGGGGGCACCAGTGCCTAGTGTTGCTCTCTCTTTGCAAATCAATCGAGAAGCAGATCTGGCCCTTCCAGCATCCTTTCCACCAATTTGATCTTCCTCAGCCTATCTTGAGGAACCTTGACGGAAAAGCAGCCGTCTCTTCCATGGAATCACTAAGAGATATGGAGCCTGCAGAAATCGGTCAGCTGGTCCATAACAACGGCATGGGACGCACGATCTCGAAGCTAGTCGACAACTTCCCTACTTTGACAATTGAGGCTGAAATTGCTCCGCTAAACCGCGACGTCCTCCGGATTCATCTATATCTTACTGCTGACTTCCGCTGGAATGATAGACATAACGGGACCTCGGAATCATATTGGATCTGGGTGGAGAATTCTGAAACCTCCGAGATCTATCATCATGAGTATTTCATCCTTACAAGAAAGAAGCTTTACAATGATCATGAGCTTAACTTCACGATCCCATTATCTGATCCTCTGCCAACGCAGATCTACGTAAGAGCGATTTCAGACCGATGGCTGGGTGCTGAGACTGTGACACCAGTCTCGTTCCAGCACCTGATTAGGCCAGACACTGAGAGTGTCTATACTGATCTGCTTGACCTCCAACCTCTTCCAATAGCTGCCTTGAAAAACCCTTTACTCGAGGAGATCTATGGAAAAAGATTCCCTTTCTTCAACCCCATGCAGACTCAAATCTTCCATACTCTGTACCACACTTCAGCCAACGTCTTGCTCGGTTCACCGACTGGTAGTGGTAAGACGGTAGCAGCGGAACTAGCAATGTGGTGGGCTTTCCGAGAAAAACCTGGCTCGAAAGTCGTTTACATCGCTCCAATGAAAGCGCTTGTACGAGAGCGAGTCCAAGACTGGAGGAAGCGCCTCACTCAGCAAATGGGACTCAAGCTAGTAGAGCTGACTGGTGATAATACGCCGGACACTCGTACTATCAGAAACGCCGATATCATCATTACTACTCCGGAGAAGTGGGACGGCATCAGTCGTAGCTGGCAGACCCGAGGGTATGTGCGCCAGGTCAGCCTGGTGATCATAGACGAAATCCATCTTCTTGGAGGTGATCGAGGCCCTATTCTGGAGATAATTGTCTCTAGAATGAATTACATAGCCTCTCAGTCGCAAGGCTCTGTGCGGTTAGTCGGAATGTCTACTGCATGTGCAAATGCAATGGACCTTGGCAATTGGCTACGCGTAAAGGAAGGGCTTTTTAATTTCCGGCATTCCGTTCGTCCTGTACCTTTGGAGATCTTTATCGATGGTTTCCCGGAACAGCGAGGGTTCTGTCCACTCATGCAATCAATGAACCGACCAACTTTCTTAGCTATCAAGACACATTCGCCAGATAAGCCTGTAATCGTCTTTGTTGCTTCACGGAGGCAAACCCGCTTGACTGCTAGGGACCTAATCAACCTCTGCGGGATGGAAGATAATCCTCGTAGATTTGTACGCATGTCAGAAGATGACCTTCAGCTGCACCTATCTCGAGTCAAAGACGAGGCTCTGCGGGAGGCGTTGAGCTTTGGAATCGGCTTACATCACGCTGGTCTAGTAGAGGCTGACCGGCAGCTAGCAGAAGAGTTGTTCGCCAACAATCAAATCCAGATCCTTGTCGCCACAAGTACGCTTGCATGGGGTGTGAACCTGCCTGCCCATCTAGTGGTGGTCAAAGGTACTCAGTATTTCGATGCCAAGATTGAAGGCTATAAAGACATGGACTTGACGGATGTGCTGCAAATGCTTGGTAGAGCCGGACGTCCTCAATTCGACACTTCTGGTATTGCCCGAATCTTCACACAGGACGCCAAGAAGGCCTTCTATAAGCATTTTTTGCACACTGGCTTCCCAGTCGAGTCCTCTTTGCACCATGTACTTGGTAACCATCTTGGCGCCGAAGTTTCGGGTGGTACAATCGGTACCAAACAAGATGCCCTAGATTACTTGACGTGGACATTCTTTTTCCGGCGATTGCACAAAAACCCATCCTACTATGGTCTTGAGATTTCCGCTGAAGAGCACAACACAATGGCCGCGCAACAGCTCGCCAACCACTACATGATTGAAATAGTCGACAAAGCCCTCGGCGAACTCGCAGAGTCTCGCTGTATCGAGCTCCATCCAAACGGTGACGTCGACTCCACACCCCTCGGAAAGATCATGTCCTACTATTACCTCTCCCACAAAACCATCCGCCAGCTTACTTTGCACGCAAAGCGCAACGCAACCTTCCAAGACGTCCTTTCCTGGATGTGCTCAGCTACTGAATTCGATGAACTCCCAGTCCGCCACAACGAAGACCTCATTAATGCCGAACTTTCCAAGAACCTCCCATTGTCTGCCGACGCTCTGGGTCTACCCATGTGGGACCCTCACGTCAAGGCTTTCTTGCTTCTTCAGGCATACATGTCCCGCATCGACCTTCCAATTTCTGATTACGTGGGCGACCAGAACTCGGTACTTGATCAGAGCATCCGTATTATCCAGGCTTCCATCGATGTTCTAACAGAGCTTGGCTACTTATCAAGCTGCACCGTGATGATGACGCTACTCCAATGCATCAAATCCGCCCGTTGGCCTGACGATGGACCACTGTCCATTCTCCCAGGCGTGGATGTAGATAAAGAACGCCAGCGTATCACAGTTGGGAAGTCACACCCGCACGCCATGTCCGAGCTCCCTATGCTCCCCAAAACCGCTTTGACCTCGCTTCTCAACACCCTATCCGTTCCCCGTAGCTTCCAAGAACAAGCCCGCAAAGCTGCTGCTATCCTCCCCAATCTCAGTCTCAACGTTACAGACATCAACGCGCTCGGCCTTACCGCTACGATCTCCCGCCTCAACCCATCTACCCAACCCGACTACCGCATCTACGCCCCAAAATTCCCAAAGCCGCAGTCAGAAAGCTATTTTCTTGTCGTTGCCGACCCAGCTAAGGACGAGGTTTTGGCGTTAAAGAGGGTTAGCTGGCCCCAGCGTGAGAACGGTGCTAGGTGCGGGAAAGTAATTTCGAGGACGTCGGTTAAGTTGATGCCAGAGGCGATGGAGAGAAGGGTGGATGTGTTGGCCATCAGTGATGCGTATGTGGGGATGGTGTGGAAATTGGAAGGGGTGGAAGTACCCGGGGTGCCGGTGGTCGAGGACGATGGGGGCAAGAAAGAACGAGCATATAGTGGATAGTGAAAGGTCTTTTGGATTCATAGAGCATCAGTGGGGATTTTAGAAGCATGGCCGACGGCGTCTTAAATCAGATCTATCTATTATCGTAAGACACATCATGTTTAAGGGTAGGATGAAACGGTAATTCTCCCAAGTTCATGCTAATATAGCATTCTGAGGCCAGATGGAAACGCTTGGCACCAAGGATAGAGTAGATTATAAAGATATTTTGGAAACACGATTGAAGAATATCATTTATAGCATTGATCAGTTCTCGGTGCATGCCTTGCGTTTGAGTAAATGGAGCTGAGGCTCGATATGGAGCAAGAGATCCATAGCCCTAAATGAAAGGTTCGTCGCTAAGAACAGTGACTACCTAAATGGAAACGCTGGGTCCAGCTCAGACGCCGGGTCCAGAAGTTGTTCTATGGTCTAATGTTCCCAGGTCGTAAACCTGTACAACGAACGTTATAACTATCAAAGTCTCGTCGTGAAAATTGGCTCCGAAAATCTTCATCCAGGAAAATACAAAGCAAGGACCAAGAATCCCGAATCACCCGTCGAGGTGAGCCGTTGGCCCGGAAGCTCCATCTGAGCCGTCACCTAGCCGCTAAACACAAATAACCATGTCTGATGTCCGCGCAAGAATTGTCCAACACCCCTCTTGAATCATCCTTGAGAGCAAGAACGAGAAAGAATCTCCAAGCCTCTAGGCTTTTCGCCCAATCTAAGCCGGCTTAATGCTGTAGAGACTGCTGTGCCCTGATACATGCTTTCACCGTCCTAAGAACTTTCCAACACCAAATGATGGGACTTCCTGCACGGTGAAGGCTCTCTCATATCCACGACCATAGGCTGCATCGGTTGCCTTGCCGTCTTTGGCACAATAGGAACCAGTAAATGGCGTTGCCGCCTTGATACTGATATCTGCCGTGCAATGGATATTTCAGCGGCAGCTCTTAACTTTTGATCTGGGGCATCTGGCTCGGTGGGTGTACTCGCGGGTGTGTTCGTAGGCACTGAAAGAAGTGGCGCTGGCTCTGCAGTGTTTGGAGGCTTTTGCGGGGCCCTCATGCTGGACTTTCTTAACGGCAAGTCTTCCTTCTTCATGGGTGATCTTAAGATAGGCGATTCGGGCGCTTCCACGAAACTAGCATCTGTCGATGACTGAGAGCGGTGGGAAGTATCGGAAGATGGGTTCCCACGATGAGAGCTTTTCAAAGGGGCTGTCGATGACGTCCGAGCAGGACTGTGGAGAATCACGATGACGTGGTTTTGCTCCTGTGGCTCAGAGAGCTCCTTCTTAGCACGTCCCGGGGATATTGCGCCGAGGCCGGTCACGGAGCGGGATAAAGGACTTCGCTCGAGTGTGACCTTTCTCGCCGAACTGCGGTTTGAGGCGTTTTGCGTGGTAGGAAAGAGAGAGAACGTCGAGGATTTGGTTGAAGAGGTTGAGGGGGTCCGTCGTTCGAATTTGGGACGCTCGAGATCTTGCTGGGACTTTTCAATGTGTAAGTAAACAATCATACTCTACAACTTCAACTTCAAGATGAACACGGATATTTCTATCCCGGAATTAGGATGACAAAAGCCAACGAACGTCATTCACTATGGTTGGCCCGTTCAAGATAAGCTAGACGTAACCAATTTTGACTCCGAAATAGCTACTGTCGGCAGTGTCTGCTAGATGTTCTTCCATAGAAAAGCCCCAAGCATAGGAAATTGAATTACTTACCGTACCAACAACTTCTTTGGCAGGAGCCCCAGTATACAGCTCGTCCAGATGCGCCTGCCTTCGAGCCAATAGGGAGGAAGTTGTTGGAGGTTCAAGAAGATTGCTAAACATTACGCTATACCGCTCCATTTCCACGTTGGGAATTTCGACCTGCAGCAGTGATTCGCCATTGAGCCGGAAATTCGGACCATCTTCTTCAGGCCGCGGCATTGGGGCAGTATGTGAACGTTTCCTGTTGGGCTGGCTTCCACACTGAATGCCTTTTCCTTGAGACTTGCTCCTTTTGAAACTCATCTTCCTTCGTAAATTCTTGCTCCCTACGGTAGGCGTCCTCTTGGGTGACGGTGAAAGTGTCGGTCGCCAAGAATCTTGTGGTGACTCCACGCGAGATGCATAACAATGGGTGACGCCGCTAGGCTCCATATTTCGCTCTTCGCAGGTGAGGCTGGGCGTCATTTCTCGAAAGGGGGAATACTGCGAGTCGGGTAAAGTTGAAGCCGATCTCGTCAACCCTTTCCTCCCGAATAAACCACCAAACGCCTTCCACTTGCTGACCTTCGGCTTTTGAGGAACATATCTTTCAGAGTCCCCTGGAGGCAAAAACGGTAGAGGACAATCACGGGGGCTGCCTAGGGCGATCCCGATCAACGCTTCCCCAGGAAACACGCCACGACTGGAAGGTGTGTTGCTTATATCAACAGGGCTCCGCCGAGACTCTCGTAGATCCAGCGCTGATTGCCCACGGCCTATATGGTTCGGCATATAGACTCTTCAGAGAACCGATTGCGAAAAGGAATCTGGTCGTTGCCGTAATGTCACGGATTGTACCTGCTGTAACGTCTCCCAGAGAACAGAGGCTTGCTAGATACAGTCGTCAGCGACTCGTCCGTGCCCTTGACCAATGGTGACGAAAGACTAGGCCAGTTTTGTCTTCTGACCTTGGAACCTGCAAATCCCCCGGTTTTGCAAGCTGTTTAAGTCGTAGAAACAAGCTTCAGAGATCATTCACTCAGTCACTCTGAGGACAGCTAATGCTAAACGGTCAGTGTAGCCCAGCAACAACCGAAGCTTTGTCACTCGAGCTTCTACCATACGTAAAGTGGTGGAAAGAATGGGGGTATTTCTCGCAAGTCAGGACATGGTAGGTATCGGATCCAGAAGTTCCAAGGACTGGGAGGGGTGAGAAAATGGATAGACGTGAAGGAAATAGTGGTCTAGTCAATAGACGGCGATGAAAGATGGAAAAGGTTGAGACATGGTGACGGTCAGGTCGCAAGTCACTTGATCGGTAATAAAGAGTACACAAGTAATATTAACTGATATTCTTCTAGTCGAACCGGATGACAATACGATTGGCTGTTTGGGCATGTTGTAGCTACTGTAGTTCAAACACGGCGGGATGATCTGTAAGAGGGGGGGGTGGATGCGTGAATGGTGAAGTCTTGCCTGGGCTGGGGTTGTGCTTGAAACGACATTTGCCGGGCTTGTCCCTGAGATGAGCGAGAGGAGATTGCACCAGCCACCAGGACAAGCGGTTATCGGGTGATGGATCAAAAGCGACAAAAGATCGAAATCTCCACGATGAATGGTTGTTAGATGTTAATATTACTCCAAGGCGAGGATGAGGCGCATTTGATTGCGCATTCGGGTGAGTAGTGGCGGCAGGAGAGATGAAATTAAGAAAGTGCGGTGAAATAGCAGCAATATTCTACTTGGTGATTGGTTGATATCTTATTTTCCAATCGAATATCGATGGTACAATCGTCTCCATTGCCGACGTCCTGTCCATTTCGTTGGCGCTTTCCATTCAATGGGACTGGTGACGAACTTGCAAGAAGTCCTGATTATCACCGAGTTGTGTTGTAAGGTCGTTGTGATAATGAACGTACAAGTACTGTATTCGATACTAGGGCCTGTTATTTACCAATGCTTGCTCGGTATCGTTCCTAGTGGGCATGCCTGAGGGGTCCCGACAGCCCTCGTCATACCCTGCTGAGTTATCTGGGAATCCAGAACAGAAAACAAACGCAACTACGGGTTCGTTCCCACATTCATACCCACAAAATTGTATCCCTAGTATCGAATATCACTGTATACACGTCCCTCTGTGCCACTACCTTTTTCCGCTATTCCGCCATGTCGTGGCAAGGTAAGCGGCTCATGATCACCTGCTTTTGTGCCTCCCGCTGACCGGAAACCAAAGCATATGTTGACACTAGGTACGCTGGAACTCATGGAGCACATCTTTGGGCTGAGGGCTAACCACAATATACAGTTTGGTGGGAAGCGGCAACATCGACAAAGCTGCTATCTTCAATGTAGAAGGCACAAGCGTTTGGGCAAACACCACCGGCTTCACAGTAAGCGTTCCAATTCTTCACAGAGAAGTCAGGAGTCAGAGATAGCTCGATCTCGCTGCTCTAACAGCCTTGGTCGATTATTCGGAAGATACTGGCCGAAGCGTAATCAGTATCTGCCATTGACATGAACCATATAGGTTGCTCCCGCCGAAATAAAAGAAGTTATTGCTGCCTATGCGGATACAGGGGAGGTGAAAAAGGTCCAGGAAAGCGGCTTCCACATTGCAGGCGAGCGCTACGTATGCATAAAAGCTGACGGTAGAAGTCTGTATGGAAAGAAGGTATCTCACTCTCATAGTTGAGCCGAAAGCCAAAACTAGAAATGCTGATTCATTTTGTACTCTAGGGGAAACATGGCATTGTCATTGTCAAGACCACGTTAGCGATCCTGGTCGCTCATCATCCGGAAAATGTCCAGTCAGGCGCTGCGGCCAACACCGTCGAGCAACTTGGCGACTATCTGATCAGTGTGGGTTACTGAGCGTTTTCACGGTTGTTTTTAATGCGATTATGATGCTGTACTCTACCTGCATACTTCCCTGAGGACGGTTCGGCAAATAGATGGGGTCAATACCAGACAATGTTTCCATCTTGTTCCCCTAAGCCCGAACTCAGCTCCCTTGCACTCAGTGGTAGGCTTCGAGCCACGGTGGGCCATAACGCGTATGGCCTGCGGTTCCTAGGGAGATCTTCTCGCTACTCTCCAGTAGCGAGTAGCAACAGCCCAACGATGGTAGTGGCACGTTCTCCTAGCTCTGTAGCTCCATCTCTTTCTCTACTCATACAGGTAGCTCTGCATTCCTCCGCCCTCCTCCCGCCCTGTCTAACGCTTGCTGTATGTAAGGCCCCACAAGGGGTATATTCCCTGCGAATCCGCCAATGGTCGAAAAAAAGTCGCCAAATAATACGAAGATCCCATAAAGCTCTACCAGGAAGCCTATCAGAGGCCAGCGTGCCAGTATAAGGACTATCCCAGCAACGAATGCTGCAGTTCCCTTAAGCTTCTGTCGTCTGGTGAAGAATAAAACGGTCTTTTGAGGGCCGATGACAAGGGTGAGACCTAGAAGAAACAGGATCTATACAGTCGCGGTACGTCAGCGGATGCTCGTGGAGGAGGCTCTATGGGGCTATCATACATTGCCCATAGCTAGCCTAAGAATTTTTCAGCATGTGTGTGCACCATTGAAGGAAATCCAGGGGTATACATGGCCCTGTCAAAAAACAAGATCACTCCCCCGGACAAGAACAAACCCCCTATCCCAGTGTTACTCGGTGCGCAGGACCGTGGCATAGATGATGATCGTACCCACCGCCTGAACAAAAAGCCACTCCAATTTCTAGAATCGTAGCAAAGATTAGCAATCCCTCGCTGTTTAATGAGCTTGTTCATAGAGCTTACTCTGCGTATCCGAGAGCCACATGCTCGGCATCTTGGTACAACGTATGTCTAAGAAAGCCAAGGCCAACGCTCTCAGCGAGCTAGATGTAGGAGAAAAATTCGAAAGTTTTAATGTAATTCTTCTAGTATCTAGAGAGTACCTAGACATGTGTACGTATTCCGTTACAGAAGATTGTCACGCTTGCAGTAGCGCGGTAACAATGGCCGCCTATCGCGGTATCCTAAATCTATGAAACCTACCTTACTCACCTACTTTGACTTAATCTGTTAAGTCTCGCAACAGAGGTCTCACAAATGTGGACTCACACATCAGAAAAGATATATCAATATTTCCTTTCACTGGCATTCTCTATTGAAGCCAATGACGTATGAAGTTCCCTAATCTTTCTACTCTAGAAATTGAGTGACTACTCTCCTTGAACTATAGAACATGCTAGGCAATGTACTTGAACTGTTGCAATTACCCCAGTCATCGGAGGAATCCGTACTCCACGGTCCAGCGATAGCGCTATTGCTAAGCTATGACTGATCTCAAGGTTTGCAGGAAAGCTGAAGCACGAGCGGTTTACGGTCCCTGATTCATGAGCGCCATGACAACAGCGATCGAAAGACGTTGTAACTGATTCCCATCGCTTCCCAATGGGTTCATCGGTAAAATGTCAACAGGCGAAGATTGATCGATGTCACGATTAAGCCGGAGCGCCTTCCTGAGACTTGCACCGAAAGGGCAAGCCGGATGGAATGGGCTTGACTTTGATGGCCGTACAACGCATTCGCTGTCCGATATTTTAGTATCTTTGATTACCCCACACAGGAATATGTCATGTCGGATTGTCGAACAGTTTCAAAGAGCAGTCTCTCCGAACGCAACTCATTTGAGGACAACGTGAGCTCCCCGAGCTTCTAAGTACTTCTCAGCCACTCCTTGCGGTAGGGTCCGGACCACCTCAAAGACTTCCTTGTTGTGATATCTGAGTCTGGTCTTCGGATCTGTGTAGGGGGCGGGCAGGCCGGTGATATCACAGTAATATTTCTGGTGCCCCGGATGGAGTGATGGCGCCGACTCGATATTAGTGTATGTGGCTATCGGACCGGATGATATGGAGGCTTGTAGGTTTTTCTCGAGGACGAGCGTGGACAGATTCTGAGCTGCTTGTGTGATGTTTGTGTGTACGATCGTCCCGTTAACCGGCAGCGGTGTGACGGCACCAGTGTCCATGGCGGAGCTTTGCACTCGTGGAGTTGAAGAGCCACTATTATCTTGTGTTGCAAGCACAGAAGCCTCTTTACGGGACGCTTCTGCTATAATCTGCTTGATGTTTTTATTCCGACGCTGTGATGGCTTCCAAGTAGGATTTCGGAAAGGTCGAGATTTCAGAGTTAGATCGAGGGAATCAAGCAGTATCTGATGCGAATCATCCGCCGAAGGCGTTGTAGGAGCCATTGTACCTTGTAGCCAGTCACACTGTGTTCCAAATCGCTCGAAGAAGGTGAGAGATGAGCGTAACCTTGAGTGGATCTACCAGAAATTCGAATAAGTACTTCTACATGGCAATCTGGCAGGAAAACTTGTAGTAAGGCTGTCAGAGTAAGTTTAACCATCGATAAGCTAGGCTGCATCGGGTACTTTGTATACGAGCCGAATTTTCGAGAACATTACCTTATCAGGCACACAATTTAAGGACGATGGTGAGTTGACCTGTCTCCGAAGGTATTTGGATTACGTTGATTAGGCCGTCTACAGGAAAGCCCTCATGAGCAACAGCAAAGCCTGCTCCTGTCGCGTGTTGTCACCAATGTCGTGAGTTATCATAGCTAGCATTGGGCGCGTGCTTCGTTGGTTGATAATTCCATAGGAGAAGCTGAATGAAGCAGTAATGGTACTCAACAAGAATCTTCAGGTACGTCTTAGAGTTTAACAACCAAACCTGCAACTAATGCAGGTACTATTGGCTAGGAAATTAACATCCGGAATATGAATGTTGAGCTTGTCGCTCAAATGTTCAAAAACTATCGATCCAATATTCTCTTCCACCTCGAAGGTCAGCTACTTATGTTGACAAAATTGGAGGTTGCTTTGGCACTGACGGCTGGCTGTAATTCTTCTAGCAACCAACAGCCTGCAAGATCCGTCTTGAATGGAGCCAAAGAGGGACGTGGCTTTTGGTGTAGCTTACGAGTAGAGAAGGGTTGGTATGCGTGGTATGATATCATAATGGCAGATTAATACTAGCTTACCAGTCATGTGTGATGACTAAGATGGGCTATGAGTTCTTTCCACATAGTACGAGCAGTAGGTAGATGGAGCCTTGTGATAGAGGCGCTAGTATTTCCTGACTTGTTGCGATATGTGACGATGTCTTCCAAGGTCTTTTTGAGTCTAAGTGGTCCTAGAGGGAAGGTTATGATCCGGGGAGTGATGCCGCATGAATCTGCGACAATCAGAATCCGAGCATTTTCTGCACAGTCCGTTAGGACCACCATTTCCGTCACTTAAAATCATTCAACCCTACGCTTTGCAGAGTTTAGGCAACGGCCACGGGATGACCATCAATTCTGTACGATACTTGGACCCGGCCAACTCATCCAATACCGGGATTGACAAACATGAGCCAAAGCCGCCTGCACAAATCTGGCACGCTGTCGAGCCTCCGTTCAAGGGATACCAACCGCCTCCTATGGAAGGCTATTACCAAAGCTCAAGCGAAAGTGCTATAGTAATCGACAATGGTAGCTTTGAACCCACAATCAAACCCAGTTGGGGTAAATTCTAGCTTACCTATCATCCAGGCGCCAGTCTTGTCCGAGCTGGCTGGTCATTCGATAAAGCCCCTCGATTGTCGTTTCCAGCCAACGTGGCCCGTTATAGGGACCGCAAGCTTAACAGAACATGCTCGTATGTCGGATATGATGCCTATGCCGACGCTACCACACGAGGCCAGATAAGGAATGCTTTCGAGCCAGGAAGCAGCGTTGTAGGAAATTGGGACGTCATGGAAGGTATTCTGGATCACACCTTCGTTAGCCTTGGTATCGACGGTAGAGATGGAGGAACAGGCAGGACCGTCCTCATGACCGAGCCCATTGCAAATCTAGGATATTCACGGAAGAGTTAGTCTCCCAGCTGGAATGTTGAATAAACGCTGCTGACGACGAACAGCTATGACGGAACTACTGTTTGAGTGCTACTCTGCGCCTTCGCTGGCTTATGGCATCGACTCGTTATTCTCTTACAAGTACAATAAAGGAAGCGACGGACTCATCATATCATCATCTCACACTTCTACTCACCTTATACCTATCGTGAATTCCAAGGCTATCATGTCTAATACCACTCGACTGAATTGGGGAGGTTTTCAGGGTGCAGAGTATTTGCTCAAGCTACTAAAGCTGAAGTATCCCAACTTTCCTGGAAAGCTTATGGACTATCAAGCCGAGACAATGGTCCGCGAACATTGCTACGTCTCCAGGCAGTATGGAACAGAGCTCACAAATTATCTGGACTGGTCTGGTCTAGAAGATAGAGATCATGTAATACAGTATCCCTTCACTGAGCAAACCGTCATTGAAAAGACTGGAGAAGAGTTAGCTCGTATTGCCGAGAGGAAGCGGGAAGGTGGTCGGCGATTACAAGAGCAAGCCGCAAAAATGAGGTTGGAAAAATTGGTACGAAAAGAGCAAGAGCTCGAATACTTCAAAGACCTTCAGCAGCGCTTGCAATATCAAACCAAAAAGGAACAGAAGCGCCTGCTAGATGAGGATGAACTCAAGGATGAAGCTCAATTGGATAAGACCATCAAAGAGCTTGAAAAGTCCGTACGCAAAGCGAGGAACAAAGATGTAGGTGGCCCTGAGAACCCTGAGGAGGATGAACCGCAAAGTTTCCCACTACTGGATCTGCCTGATGAGGAGCTCGATGAAGCAGGTTTGAGGCAGAAAAGGCACCAGCGGTTAATGAAATCCAACGTCGATGCTCGGGCAAGAGCGAAGATTGAGAAAGTACAAGAAAAAGCTCGCATTGCGGATGAAGAACGACGCGATGACGAGCGGCGTGAGACCGACCTCGAGGGCTGGCTAGATGATCGAAGAGCGGCCAGAACAGTAAGTCCATTGCATCTCATGCGATTATTAGGCCACTTGACAAACTGTTCATCCGATAGGCTTTACTTCAGAAAATAAAAGACCGAGATCGACTAAAGGCCGACCTTGGGAACCGTAAATCTCTCGCCAGTCAGATCCGGATGAAAACACTAGCGACCCTAGCTTCAGACGCACCAGGGAGAAAACGGCGCCGAGGCGGCGATGATGATAACTTCGGCGCCAATGACGACGATTGGGGAGTCTACAGAACCGTCGCAATGGGTGAACAAAGCGATGACGACGAGGAGGAAGATTTCGGTGCAGGGCTCAAAGGTATAGAAGCACAGCTTTTGAGATACGATCCTGCCTTCACCGAGGCCAGCACCATGGATGCTCAGTCGGATTGGACAAAGAGCCTCGTTCATGCTTTCTTGCGTGGTCCTCGACCTTTTGACGCTGAGAGTCAGCAGGAGACCCATCAGATCCATCTAAATGTGGAGAGGATTCGCGTGCCCGAGGTTGTGTTTCAGCCCGCTATTGCGGGTTTGGATCAGGCGGGTATCGTTGAAATCGTGGCTGATATAATGAATCATGGTCTGACGAAAGTGGGGAATCGTGACGAAATCTTAAAGGATGTATTCCTTACTGGAGGCAATACTTTGTTTGCTGGATTTGATGAACGCCTACGCAAAGAATTGCGCGCGTCACTTCCTGTTGAGGCCGAGATTTGCGTCCGTCGGGCTAAAGATCCTTTGCTGGATGCTTGGAAGGGTGCGGCTCAGTGGTCCAGGGAACCTGACTTCAAGAACAATGTTGTGACGAGGGATGAGTATTACGAGAAGGGCGTGGACTATATCAAGGTACGTCGTCGTCCGCTATATGGCTGGATAGATTCATATGTCCAGTATAGTTGACCTTACACGGCAGGAACACAATCTCGGTAACGTGACAAACCTGAGCTAAAACTCATATCGACCTCGAACCATGTCCGCAGGACAGCAAATCATCGATGTCAGCCGAAGTAGTAGTGCTTTCGATAGTTTACAACGGAGAAGGTGTTGGGCGACGAAGCTACACTGAGTGTATTGGAACAGCGCATAAATTTCCATCCCTGACATAATCTACAAACATGGCCTTTATACGACCCAGACGGTGGCAGTGGCAAGACACACAAAACTCAGGTTTTAGGTACGAGGCCGCAATGGCTTGCCCGGGTTGTAAAGAGATACCGACGGGCAGCCGGTAGCATCTTACATGAAATTAGCATAAGTCATAACCTCACTTTGATCACTGACAGGCCTCAAGCAGCAGGAAACCTGTCTACTGACACAAGGTTTTCTGAGATTTTTACACATGCTATCAGCTCCTACGTATCTGACGGGACTGATACCCTAGCGCAGGGAGGGTATGGCTAGCAATTCTCGAAGCAAGCCCAAACGAATTAAATGCAGACCCATCGCTCTCTCAACGCCATGCCATTATCGTCAAGAATCAAGAAATAATACAAGCTCAGAAGCAGCAGCAGGTTGCAAGCAGGAGTTTCTTCGAGTACTGCCATGTCTTACCCAACCTTAGTGACCCGCAATTGAGTATTATGGGCCAGTCAGGTTCCCAGCAACAAAGGAACCGTTCTAGCTATCCAGGGTGCTGGTCCTGAATAACACAAATATGCAAACTGACCACGAGGGCTAAGGCCAATTGGCCATTGGAAACGCACACCTTTAGGTTGCAATGGATCGATTAGCAGGATCAGTATTAGGTCCCCGAAGCTGGGAACCAATGTTGGAACGCATATCTGCAGGCTCGTTCATCCTGGGTCGCTTCATTGAGGGATTACCGGTCATGTAGGGGCCTTCCTCGTGTTGGTGTTTATTACCACCCAAATCAGCGACAGCTTGGGCAGCAGAGGCCTGTAGCTGGCTAACAGTTGATGATCCCATTGGAGCCGTAGGTGCCGGGATGTGCTGAGGGGGAGGACCTGATGATCGTGGATTAGGGAGCTCAATGTTCGATGGTGGTTGAGGATAATCGCCTTGCGATTCAATGAGGCGAGACTGCAGGCTGATGATATAGTCCCGTAACTGGTAATTCTCCGCCTGAAGCGCCTTGAAGCTTTGGTCAAGCTGGTTGTAGTCTTTGACTTGTGCCTCTAATTGCTTGATGTGTCCTTCCTTTCTTTGTCTGAAAGCCCGCTATAGGTGGCGTTAGTAATGCATTTGTCACCCAAATTCGCCAAACCGCAAAGGTTGATTCTTCTTTGAACCTCAAGAACCACTTCATCGCATCGAAATCGAAACGGATCAAGCAACATACCTGAGCAGCTCGATTTTGTGCAGCGCGTTTCGAGGTCGACAGCTCGCGCTTGCCACCACCTTTCTTCCCGTCACTATTGTCGTCACCTCCACTCTCGCCAGCACTTGCACTCATTATCCCAGTTCCTGCAATGGCAGGATCGATGTTGTGATCGTGTGGGCCGTGTGGGCTCGTGGGACCTGGCGCATGGAGGTTCTCGATTTTATGAGTGGCATGAGGATTTTGCACTTGGGCAAGTAGATGTTCGCGGAGAGCTGACAAAAGACAAGTGTCAGCGCCGTACCGTACTTGGTGATACGACTCCGGATTGATTACTCACATTGGTCTGCGGCATTCTCCTGTACCTGAGAGTCAGCGGGCGCGCACCAGCATTTGCTATGATCGCAGCTTACCGGAGCTGACCGCATTGGATGTGGTGCTAGAGTTGGCTGCATCTCGAGGCAACCGGACCAAGCCAGTCAATAGTAGTCCTTCTCGATATCTAAAGCTCGAGCACTTTGATCTGCTCAGTCGTATGAGTTCAAGGAAAAGCCGGTTGTATTCGGCACAAGGCAAGGACCGATTGTGGCGGGAAAGAAGTGTTCGTAGAGTGAGAAAGCTTCTCAACCTAATCAAAAGAAGCGAACGCTCAATCTGATATTCGCACAAGAGTAGAACAGAGTAGATATTCTAACTGATTCAAACTCACAGTAACTTCAATACTCTTCAACTGAGAATAAATTAGTAAGCTTGAATAAATGATTATCTAATCACGTAAGATGCGCTACGAGGTAGTGCTAAAACTAAGTGTAAGTCACATATGTTACAATAATATTTACTTTTTAAAATTATTGAACATTTCTTACTTTATTTGATTTTATTTGATTTAACATTATAAAAACTACCTTTCGTCTGAGGGTTTCAATGTGCAGGCCGTACCTTAGTTACAACACAAAGGGTTTAGCCTAATTCGTGTCAAAGCTCTATTCCTTCACGTTTGAAAATAGCGCGGCTATATTCATTTTCGAGCGCTATAGGATCAAAAGTCTAGCTCACTGCAGGCAGGCAACGACATTGATATTCTGGATCTGGCTGCACTAGCTTGCTAATGAAATCCTGATCTCCCTTGGCATTTCCTGAGAGGGAGCCATCTCAGAAAGCGTTCGCTTATCTGTTGATTCAGTAATAATTATAAGCATATAAAGTCTTATATCCCAGTGGAAAAGATCTGAAATACTATTTTGCCGTCACAGTACCTCTATAATGTATACGGAGTCTATTAAATCGATAATCAACACATCCGAGATCTTCCTCAATAAAGCCGCAAGAATCGACTTTTCATGAGCTTAACCATGAAATTCAGTCGTTACCAGTATCCCGAATTCAGATAGTCTTGACATGCCTTGCAGGTGTCAGTCAACATGCTGTTGCTTCGAAAATCTGGGCTGGAATCGGCGATGGAAGACTCATAGCAGGAATAACTAAGCAACAGTGTTGCACGGTAAGGTAGGTAGTATTTTGATCTCTACCTACTTAGCAGCGACTTTCCTTGAAGTGCTGGTCCTTCTCTCTAATGCGGTAAATACTGTTCAGTGTTGATGCACGTGATGCTCAGGGCCTATCCTAATCGGGGTAGTCATGGGTATCTGTTGGTTTAGTTAGCTGAACCTTTACCTTCATAGAATCTACATACTTACATCTATCGCTGTTTCAACATTCAGTAGGTCCCTTGTCACTCACCAGTGCCGTTTAAGATTTTAGCTCCATCGTTGTAAGGTCAATTGCAATCTCATACAACGTAAGCAAAAACACCAGAAGAAAACGCCATAGCAAAGAGCTATATATACACCACGACTGAAATGAACATGCAAAGCATTTGTGTTCATTCAGGTCTGTATCCCACACGATGCCACGCACTGGTCAGGTTTCCTCGAACATTGTACGTCGGCTCATAGTTATCAGGCTGCGAATTGTAAGCCTCGTCAACTGCCTTGACAACAAAGCATCGACCCGCTGACTGTCTGGGCAACACCCATCTCCACCTCTCCCAAGCCCAAGACTTTGCTCCCTTGGCTTCATTTGGTAGAAGCTCGGCTTGCTGCCAGGATCGTCCACCATCTGAGCTGACATCCACTCGCACAATTCTCCGACCACCCCCAGAATAGGCGTACCCTTCGACAACGATGGAATCCTCTTCAAGCCCATAGACTTGAAGAAGCTTGTTGTCTTGTTGCGAGTTTGGGGAGATGTCGCGAAGGGAGGTAATGGCGCTTTGAACGGGCATTTCCTGGATGGCAGGCGCAGAATCCCAATCTGGATTTCCACCCACATTAGGACCAAAGCATTTGTAATCTCGGCGCTGCCATTGGGAATTCGATTCTTCGTCCGACAGAACGATTTTGTTAATCCATTTGACGCTTCGCGCTGCCACGTTACCAGGAACCAGTACTCGAATGGGATATCCATGGTCTGGCGGTAGCGGCTTTCCGTTCATCTCGTAGGCTAGAATAACGTCGCCACGCTTGTCCGTGGCTTTGTCGATGGGAATTGAAGCACCGTACGCTTCAGCCCCCATGAATTGAGCATGTTTAACATCATCCGGCCAATCATCTACAGGGAACCCAGCATCAGCCAGGACGTCTCGAAGGCGGACTCCGGTCCATGTTGCGGTCGATATACCCCCAACGTTCCATGGAAGGCCATTGGTCGACCGCGCTTCGCTGGTCATATGCCTTCTCCTGTTGCCTGAGCATTGCAACGTAGCAGTAATTTTCAAAGCTTCGAATTTCTCCTTGAGGTCTTTGAGCATATACACTTTCTCCTCTCCATTAGGCATTTCTACGATCAAGCTGTGCTTGAATTCATCCAATCGAGGTACCCACAAATGATTCCGCACGTAGAAAGCGTCAAGAGAAGTCAAAAATTTATTTAGTTCCTCAGTTGAGGTCTCCGCATTGAAAGGACGTTCACTGTGTACTGTCAAGTCACCGTGTCTTTTCGGATCGCTTTTGAACGGATCGTCAACGTTTTCTGCGGGCACCTGGCCATTCACCAGATCTCGAAGATCTATGTCCCCAATATAATACGATTCAAGAATGTCATATACCTCTTGCTTCTTATGAATCGTAAAGATGTTCCAATATTGATCCACTGCACCGCCAACACCTCGCAGAATCACCTCGCCACCAGGATGGCCAGGGATCCACTCTGTTATATCATAGACCCGGGTCCCTTTTGTGATCCATTTCGTCTCGGCACTCTGGCCATGTTTCTTAACTTCATGAAGGCGAATCTTTCGACCTAGTGACCCTTCACTTTGGATGGGTGCATCGGCGTGGACTACAGGAGGGTAGAGGACTAAAGTCGTAATGCCGCATGCTACCACTAGAGTGGCACCTAGAAGCCTGCTCGCCACAGAGGCAGAATGCCGGGATTTTGAGACTGTTGAATACGCAAACAATGCATGCTTTGCGGGAGTGAAAGGTGATTGAAATCTGCGGCATGCGCGAACATGAATGCGAAAGAAGCTGCTGGGCCTGACAACCTCTCCTAGAGCCACCCGAAAACCTTTCTTCATCTCTGCGCCGTCAGATGTGTCCAGACTTAGTATCTCAATTTCGGAAAACGTGTTTACTGTAAGGTTGTTTAGGTAGTAGGTGTAAGGGTGTTTGTTACTGTAGCGCGTGCCGGCATTACCGAGGTCGGCGACCCGGCAACCGCCGGCCCCCTCGGGGGTTGTCACTCTCTCCTAGAATCCTAGAATGAATCAACAACAGCTATGACCAAGAACGCTACACATACTGCTCATATAAATGACTTGTCTCGTAGGAGGCACGTCCTCGTCGTCAGGACGGTTCTACCCCGGATTGCGACCAGCAGCAACTTTCAACTCTACAGAGTAGCTCCACACAGCTCCCCGGCATGGATGTCACTGAAGATTGTGGCGGGGCTGAAGCAGAGTCAAGCATAGAGCTTCAAAGCCGATCGAGAACGTGTGTTCAGCAAAGCCTTCCAAGAGATTCGCACCAGGAAACTTCTTTGCAGGCAGGTCCTGCGCCAAACATCACACGTAGACCATCGAATCTGAGCATACGCTATCTGTACGGTCTTTACTAATCCTATGAATTGTTAGCTATACGCTGAACTTGAAATCAAGATTCCCGAAAGCAAAGATGTGGTGGTCACATAGCGTCCGCCTCACGATCAAGTATCCTTCCGGTAACGGCAACCCTCGGGACTACCTGGCCCTTGAGCGTACCTATCTGGCTTACATCCGCACATCCAGCGCTATTGTCTCGCTTGGAGTCGTCATTGTCCAGCTCTTTATCCTAAAGAATGTAAGCAAAACCACAGGAGTTGTTCTCGGAGCCACACTGTCTGGTGGAGGAATAATTGTGGCTATGGTTGGATGTTTTCGATTCTTCAGACAGCAAGAACACATGAACAAGGGAAAGGCCATCTGCGCTGGTCTGGACATGTTGGCCGTGTGGGCAATCTTGGTGCTGATTTCGCTCACACTGTTCATTGTTGTTCTGGTTGAAGACTGAAAGCTTCCGTGAAGCTTTGAGTTGTCAATCTGACTACTAGTGTCGAATGAAGGGTGTTGTCTTTTGCCATCTTTCTGCAGAATGCTATCAAGCAGTCTGCAACTCTGTCACACCATCATTCAAATGATCCTGTCCTTGCTCGCATGATCAAGAGCAGTAACACTCGTCTTCGCTTTCTCCATCTCTTCTCCCCCGCCATGCCAATTATTTGAAACCTTTCCAGGAATTCTTGGACTAAGGGTTCCAGGTTCTGACAGGCAGTAGAAAGCTCTTCAACATCCCCTTTGACAATAGCACTCTTCTAGATCCACTTCCAAGAACTTGAGTTGAAGCTCATAAGACTGCAAATAGTTGCTCAAATCTGATGGTAGAGAATAACGTGCCAGTCGTGAAATTCTGTAGGTCTATCAGCCTTTGATAGACGATTAAAGTGACCGTTACTACCTACCTTACGATGACCTTTCAACCTGCCGCCGCTTACCCGAAAGGGTGTAGCAACTAGGCTCGAAGGGTCTTAGTTGCAAATCGCTTGCCTCAGAACCTCAGACGTGTAAATGCAACTAAGTCCCTTTGAGTTAGCTGTCTTGCTTACATACGTAGGTTTCATTTACACATCTGAGAGCATGAACTTGAATTACAGTCAGATATTTCTTAAATCTGAAATAATATCAAATTCTGCTGTCATCTTATTTATTACGTTATTTACGACAAATAAATGAACATAGTGACATTATAATGAAAATTGTTTACTGTATTAAATATTTACTCATGTCATGATGTCAGATCATCAACTCGATTTAGAACATAGATCGTTGATATCTTAAATAATCTCGATTCATTGAACCTGTTTCGCAGTTCAATGAATCAAGTCATCAATTTAGTCATCGTTATCTTAATCTAGCCTCAGCAATTCTGTTTCAATCATCTCAGTCGTGTGCATGAACTTCTGCAATCTTAAGTCAATAGAACTACTGTCTAGCCTTGATTCTGCTCGATTCATGTATATAGAAGTCGAGTTCTCGTTTTTTTCTTTCGCTCTTTGTCTTTCATCTTGTACATTATTTGATGTATTGTCTTGTATCTAGATTCTATCAAGTCACTCAAGTTGACTGTGATTATCTTGAGTAGTAATAATAATATCATTCTTCTATATTGATAGTTTCTAGCCTAGTTTCTGACAACTCACAATTTAAAGATAGTTACATTGCAATGATCACAACTACTACAATAATAATCATCAAAGTATTTAAAATGAGATTGATAATTCTTATAACTTTATTGTTTTAAAATCTTGAATGTAGTAAATGAAATCTAGCTTTTTCAAAGCTAAATGCATTACATTTTTTCAAGTAAGCAACATTAACTAGACTGATCGCGTCGAATTGAGTACTTGAGTTCGAGTCGAGTATTCAACTTAAAAAGTGTCGAGTTGAATTGAAATTTTTTTGAAAAAGTGTCGAGTCGAGTTGAGAAGTTGAACTCAAGAACTCGAATCGAGTTGAGAAGCTTGATTCAATAATTCAATTTGAAAACTCGACTTGATTCAACAAAATATTAAATAGATGTAAATAACTTGATCAAACAGTCTTCATAATTCTCTTCATGACTTTCTACCATGTTTTCTCGTCATGACTCTCTATCAAAGTCAAACAATCTTCATGTTTTTTCTTCATGTTTCTCTTCATGTTTCTCTTCATGTTTTTCTTCATGTTTCTCGTCATGTTTCTCTTCATGTTTCTCTTCATGTTTCTCATCATGACTCTTTATCAAACGATCTTCATGTTCTTCTTTATGACTTTCTATCAAAAGATAATGCAAAAGTCAAAAATCGGAAAATTTTCTATATTTAGCTCTCTTGACGTCAAGCTTAAGTTCTTGACGAATCGAGTTAAATTGATTCAATTCTCAGTTGAGTTGAATTGCATCAAATTGAAAATATGAGCAATTTGACTCAAGTTGAGTTGAAAATGTGAGCAATTCAACTCAATCTTGATTTGAATTCAAAATGTCAACTCAAAACTCGACTTAATGATCAGTTTAACATTAACTAAGCTTTTTTAAGTTAATTATCTTGCTTACTATGTAAGTTTTAATTATTACATTTGAGTTATTTCAAAATTTCAGACGTATTTTTGTAACTAAACTTCTTTATTCTTTAAGTTAATCTTTTTCTTTAAGTGTTTTTAAGTTAAAAACTCTTTAAATAACTACTCAGTTTATGAGTAATATATTTAAACTGATTACATTAAGTTGAGTACTTGACTTAAAAAATATTAAGTTAAGTTGAAAGATTTTTGAATTCAAGTCAAGTTAAGTTGAAAAGTTAAATTTGAAAACTTAAGTTGGGTTAAAAAACTTATCATGATAAATTGATATATAAAGATTAAATCAAAGATTATTATAATAATAATAATAATAATAATAATAAATTCATACACTTTTGTGACATCAATTAGATCAACTCATGAGAAACTTTATGCTATTTGTATTGAGTGAACAAAACTCTCTGAAATAGAAAATCACTCGCAGTTTATACAACTGCTTCACGCAGTTGAAACAATGAGTTTTGAGACTATGTATCAAATTTGTTCACGTTGATTGCATGTTAAAGAACGAATGTTCTAGTCACTTTAAATTGCTTCAAGAGCTTTGTTTTCATCATTATCTTCGCTACTGCTTTGAAACTTTTCGTGATAATGATGATTATTCAATAGTTCAAGAAATCGACATTTTGTAACATTCTTGATTGCAAATGCAATCAGTTCAAGCAATGCATGAGTACATGCTTCGTCATCTAATGACTTCATTTGCAGTTGCATCGTGAACTATTCATGTCTGAAACATTTCTAGAGTGCAGATAAGCATTCAGATCTATGCATTCAATTCTGATGTGCATTGCAAGAATGCTTTCTACTTTCTGAAAATCATCACGCATCTTTATCATCTTATTGCTCAGATGTGATCTTTGTGCTAAAATTGCATTGATGTTTGTGACACATTCTCTGTACTTTTTTCATCATTGATTTCATTGATCTTTGTGATATTATGTTATTGCGATGCTATCACTTGTTGAAATCATTGTGAAGAAGAGAATGCATCATCTGCATCTTAACTGTATCTTTGCATCTTCTCAAATAAAAACATTCAGAAGTATTATTTTCTTGATGACGAGTAATTAAGAAATGATGCAAATAACGCTCATCAAACGAGCGCATATTAGTTTGCATGCTTGTCTGATCTCTTGCATTCAATTATCAACACAATTGTGTAGCATGATCTTGTTCTGTAACATGTTCAGATGAACATATAGTGAGCTTGTGTATGTTTTTGTCTTTAAAGTTTTGATGTTTACTCTTTTGAACACTTCTGCTACGTGATGCAGAATCTGATTCTGAAGTGTTTCTAGTTTGCATTCTTTGTTTGACAGTTCATTTTTCTTGTCGCGCTGATGTCAAACTGATGCTTCAAATGCAATTTCTGATTTTACTACTGCTGAGTATACTTGTCTCGCTTTTGTAAAGATAGTTTCTCATGTAAAGACTTCAAAATGACTAAGTGTCAGCATTCTTTTGACGTGATTCATCTCTATTTGTTGAAGATGCGCATCTCATCACAGTTTTATGTTCAGTTGCACTTCTAGAACTCATACGTCTGATTTTGATTTAATAACTGAACTTTCTATTTGTATGCTAATCATCATGTTGAATCTCTTCGATTTTCTAGTGAAATGTGTAAGCTCATACTTTTCTGATGCAAACATTACGTCATAAGTGCAAGCTCATTTTGCACAGACATCATGTACTTTGCTCAGTGTTTTACAGATTTCTTCAGTGAATCTGTTGTAAACTAGAATGTTAATATCATTTATGAAGTTAAGCACTTTGATTTTAATTTTCAATGCTTTGCATTTTTCAATTAAATTTGCATTGAAGAATAGAAAGAAAATCGATGAAATGAAAAATCTTTGTGATATGTTTACATTTATCTTGCGTATGTCGCTCATTTATTCATCAAATATTAGCGATGTCTCTTGATCTTTTAGAAAGCTGCGTGTTCATTCAATTATGTAGCTTGACATTCTTTTCATCTTCAGCATATGCAAAAGTCTGATGTATGAGACTTAATTAAATGCTTCAACAACGTCTAAACTTAGCATGAACGCTATATATTTAATTTTGCAATCTCATACTGTGTGAACTTGATTTATCAGTAAATCTAACGTTGAGATCATGAATTGCTTACGTCTTGCTCTCATTTGAGCATTAAATAGCATGTGATGAGTCTCAGCTATATCACTCAGTCTTTTGATCATGATTGACTTCAGAGCTTTGCTCATGATATCAAGCAAAGCAATGAATCAATATGTCTTTAAATCAATATAATTACTTTTCTTTAATTTGTATAATACTATTGTTTGAGTCTTTTTGAACTGCTTCAAATGATATTTGTGTATTATGCATGCGTTGAATAAACTCATCAATACTGAGATCAGTTCTGCAAGATTCACTTGAAGCACTTTGTTTGAAATATCTGAAGCATCTGATGCTTTGTTTACTTTTACTCATCTGATTGTTTGCTTCACTTCATCTTCTGTAATGCGTGAATTGAATGAGACTGTCAAAGATATGAATGACTCTGCAATGTCATTAACATTCGCTTGAAAAGATGAGAGAAAGAACTTTTCTTGCAGTATCTTGATTTTTTTCTCGAACATCATTGTCATATGATCAATATTGCTTCACTTCAGTAATGAAAACTGAGAAAGCTTTTTAGATAGCTAACTTTCGATTTTAGCTCATTTTGCAAAGCATCATATTAATTTGAGTGCTTCGCTCAGCTTATGCATTTGTGATCTGAAGTATGCGCATTTTGTTTGTTGAATGATCTTGTTTTTATGATCGTTGTGCTTCAGATATTCATTTCATGCTTCTAATATGTCTTGTGTTTTTCATATGATTTGCAGTCATCTTGATTTCATTACTACTTTGAAGCAGCTTTGATTTCAAAAGTCTTTTATTCAATTTAATGATTTTGTCAAAAGAATAAATTTCTTGATGATCTTCTGTAGCACTCTGATAATCTTACACACTTTGTCATTCATCATAGTCTTGTTGTCTAGAAAGCGTTTCAAAGATAGATGTATTTGCAGATAAGCACTTAATGCTTCTGTATTCATTTTTTTTCAAAGTCATCAAGTCAAGAGCTGCACTGAGATTATTTGTAAACATAGCTTTGTGATGATTGAAAGATGATTCAATCTCTGATGCAGATTGATTTGTATCTTGCACTTATGTATCATGAACTGTATTTTCTCGTTGTTAAAGACTAGATCAATCATCGTAAATTGATTGTGAGCTTCGCAAGTAATAGTGTCTGATTTCAGTAATAATTTCAGTCTTGCGTTTGTAATGATGTTTAGCAGAGTATCAATCATCATATGATGAGTGAAGCATCTTCATCTCTCTCAGTGAGAATGATGTAAATTGAAATCTTTTATGATCAATTATTTGCAATCATTCTTGAGTAGTTCATTCAAATGAGAAATGATTGAAGATTTCTCTGTGAATGTAATAAACAATGAGCATGAATTGTAGACGTTTAGAAGTCTTAACGTCTGCGTTTCGCTGTCTGCATTACGAATTAATATTCTGATTGAGCAAATGTTTAACTCAGCTGTTTCTATTATTTATTGATTGAATCTTAAATATTTGTTAATGTATATGCATGTTTTTAATTGAGATGACGAGTTTTTCACTAGATGAAAGAAGTTGTGTGCTGAGTTAAATGATTGTGAATCATTATTGTTGTGATCTTACTTCTGTATAATTACTATGTTGAATTCGTGAACTTCTTTGTCAATTAAGAATGATTCTTGAATTCTTAATGACTTTCTGATGTTGTACTGTAGAATTTGTAAAGAAGATTGTTTCATCATAAAGTTATTTATAGCTGTTGTTGATTCTGCAATGAGAAGACTCTTTGTATGCTTTTGATCATTAAGAGTCTTTCTCACTTTCTGATTGAACATTTCTGAATCTGCTCAGATGTTGTCTTGTCTGAGTTGCTATTCACGCAAGAGAAAAGATCAACTCATCTTTTCTTGATCTCTACTATTTGTTAAGCTGATTCATCAGCGATTCAACTGCATGTTTTCAACATAACTGTTGCTGAGTTTAAGAGATTCATTGAATCAAAAGAGTTCATTGAATCTGAAGAGTTCATTGAATCTAAAGAGTTCGTTGAATTTAAAGAGTTCAGAGACAGCGAGAAGAATGCGTGATTGTATTTAAACATTTCAGAGTATCTGAATGATCTGTTTCTATAAATTTCAAATGCTTGTTTCATCTGCTGTTGTCACTTGAAACAGATGCATCTTCAGAGTTCGTGATTTTCATTGCAGTTGACACAATGTCTTCTGTTTGAAAACATCACACACTTCTTGATGTGATGCTTGTCTGCGCACTTTTCACAGCGCTGATTCTTTCTGCAGAACTTAGTCATGTGATTAAATTCATGACATCTGAAGCACTGTGTAATGTGACAGTTCTTTTCAAATAGCTTGCATGCACATTCTTGATATGAATTCAGCATGCTCACGTTCATTAATTGATTTATCATCGCTTCAATCATGATCTCTATGATGAGCAATGAATGAGTCTTTTCGCTCTCTGCTATCTTCTTGAGTCAGACTATTCTTAGAACTTTCAGATTCTCATGAAGTCTTGCGTTATATTTTATCAATCTTTCAATAATCTTTTTCTAATTATTCATGTTTATTGTAGTGTGTACTTTATGTGTCAGCATTGCAAAGATTCAATGTGTTACACATGTCAAACTCGCGATTTCTTTTGCTCATATCTGAGTCTTTTTCAGATTTGCTTGAGCATCTGAGCTAACTGCATGAAGAAAAATGTCATCGCTACTCAGCTTGCGAAGTAACATGATTAAATTTCTTTGATCTGTTGACACGTCTGCAATTCTCTGTAAAATCTGTTCAATCAACTTCTTCTGTATCTCTTTTATTTCTTTTCTGTTCATTATTTTAATTATGATTTCTCGTTTTTTGCAAAGCGATGATGAATCATCTTTGAGACATTGCTACTTCGTCGCTATTTCTTCTCTTGTCACGTTCGCTCATGACGTAATTTTCGTTGAAAGACGTATGCTTTCTTATGTATGCAACTGCTTGTTAAGCAGTTGAACTGATGTTTTCAGTTTCTGTACATTCTTCGTGATGAATGCGTTCTGATTCAAATGATGTTTTTCTTCTGAGTTGAGTTGAAAACATTGAATCAGCTTCAATGTTATCTCTTTTCATGAATGATCTTTGCTCTTCTCTTTTTCTAACGTTGATATCTTTATTAGTAGATTAATGTCAGAATCGTGTCTAAATGATACAATCAATGAAGATCAGAATTGATAGTGCTTGATCTTTAGAAACAGCTATAACTGAATATTAAGAATACAGAAGAAGATTGATACAAAAGCTTCTATTTATGTAATGTTCAGAGACTGCGTTAGACTCGAAAGAAATATGTTTGTGACATGAAAAGAATGTGATGTAAATGAACAAGATGTTAATGAAAGAAAAGAATGTTGGGAAAGAAAAAGAGTGTTGAGTCATATCTGAGTCATATCTGAGTCATATCTGAGTCAAACCTGACTAGCTCGCTGATTAGCTCTAATCATTACACAGAGAACTCGCTAGCGTTCACTGCGAATTGATTAAAGCTTCAGTCTTGTTCAGTCTTGATACGCTCGTAACATTATCTTCTTCTTCGAAAATTCATGTTTGCATGAATGTAGTTCATTTGCTCACTTTTGTTGATAGTTATTTCGATATTTAGCGCGATTTGTTTGAATATAGCTTATGAAATTCGTTCAAAACTTTCTCTGAGTCATTGAATTTTTCTTTATCAACATAGTATTATTCGTCGTTTCTATCTAGGTTTATTCATTTGACTTTGTACTGTATTCGATCTCGATAGCGTCTGAAGTTCAATATATCATCTATCTTTCAATGTTCATCGTCTTCAATAATGATTGATCTGAATGATTCTGAATGCTGTTCTGATAGAGAGTCTTCTGAATACGATCGCAGTAGCTTTGAGCTGAACATCGAATGCAGATGCTTTATGCTGACTGATAGACGAAGATGATAGAAGATACTCACTTTGACAGTAATTTGATAAAGATCTAGCTGTTTATCTTTCAAATCTTTGCAGAGTCTCGTTGTCTTGACGTTTCTGAAAGATAGTCAAACTCAGTCATCTACTTCATAGATGACGTTTCATCTATGTTTATTGATCTGAACTTTGATGATCAGCTTCGTCTTTTTCAATTGTTGATGATTGAAGTTCAGTAGCTCTTTCATTCAAATAACAATATCGTTTGCTTTTCTAGCTTCAAGTCGTTCACAAGTTGTTTCGTAGTCAGTCGTATCTGAATTGAAACTCATTTGAGAGTGAAATTCTTTATTAAAGTAGAAGAAAATCATTGAAGTGATCGAGAAGATATTGAAATTGTCACTGAATTTCATCATAGATATTCATTTGACTCAGTCGTTCTGCATGTAATTGCAGTAGATTCTAAGTTCGCTTTTAACATCTTGATTGACTCGTTTCGATTGATCATCAATTTTAGAATGATAGACTGTGAATAGACTAGCTGTGATTCTCAGTCGCTTGCAAAGACTTTTTCACATAGTCGATATGAATTGAGAGTCTCTGTTCGAAACAATAGAACTGAGTAGATCATGCAGTCGATAGACGTTTCATAGCATGATTCAAACCGTTTCTTCGACTGAGATGTCATCGTCTTCTCAATGACAGAGAACATAGTGATGTTCTTTGATGAGATGACATATGATTGTGCAAATGACGTTATAGTCTTCTGACAGAGATAGTTCAGTGATGAAGTTCATAACTATATCTTTTCAGCGTTTCTGTGAAATTGAAAGAGAATGATGAAGTTCATTGATGTTATCTCTAGAAGCTTTGCTTCGCTGACAAGCATGACAGTTTCAAATGTATCATTGAATAGTAGCTCGATGATCTGATCAATAGTAGAAACGCTGAACTAGATCGATGATTCGTTTATTGTCGAAGTGAAAGATTGAAGATTGATCATGCACTTCTTGTAGTAATTTTGTGTGCATGTTCTCAAAGACTCACAGTAGATCTTTTCTAAATAGAACGTCGTCAATGATTTCGCAGTTCTTCAGTTTAATGATATGAAATTTGAGCTTGTTTTCGTTCATAGCTTGTCTATATTCGCTGCAGAGCTCATCTATTTGATTGATCATTCATACTTGTTGATAGAGATTTGCTTTCAATTCAATAGATAGAACATCGACTCTATCAAAGATCAGAATAGTTTGAAAACGATTTTCAAGACACTGAGCTGATTCAAAGACGTTCGCTAGAAGCATTCTGATTAGAGCATTGACTTTAGTGTTCATTTTATCTGATCTAAAGATGATTTGAAAGTTGAACTTTGATAGAATGTTCAGATAGTTGACTTGTCATCGACTCAACTGTTTGTTTTTCATGAAGATTTTCAAAGTCTGATGATCAATGAACATCTGAATGAGTAGTTCAGTGCACTTCAGCTCGAGTCGTCAGTGTTCGAAGCATTGAATAATGACTAGCAATTTCTTGTCATAGATGTGATAATTGATTTCAGCGAGAATCATGCTTTTACTGTAGAAGATCATCGAATGAAGAACTTTCTCATCATTGTACTGAGATAGTATTTCATCTTTTACATAGTTCGAAGCATCAATATTCAGAATAGCTTGTCGTTTGAAATCGAAGTGACGAAGTACTGAGATTGAGCTGACTTGTTTCTTTAGATTGTCAAAGACTTGAACACAGATCTCGTTTCAAACAAAAGACGTGTTCTTTCTAGTCAGCTGAGTGAATGATTTGACTAGCTTCGAGAAGTTTTTAATGAAACAATGATAGAAGTTAACAAATCTCACGAAGCTCTGAATTTCTTTTAGATTGATCGAAGTGATTCAGCTGACTATGACTGTTACTTTACTGAAATTTATACGAAGATCTAGTTCTGATACGATGACTTCTAGAAAGACAGTCTCTTCTACATTGAATTTGCACTTTCGAATATTCATCTGCAGTTCAGCTTCGCGTAGTCGACTCAATACTAGTTTGATGTGATCTCTATGTTTCTTTCTCATTTTGCTATAGATGAGAATGTCATCTAGATAGACTTGGCAAAAGTCGTTCAGAAAGTTTCATAGAATGTCATTCATATATTGCTGAAAGAAGATTGATTCATTAGTCAGTTTGAATGATAGCATCTTGTATTTATATGCTTCTAAAGCAGTGATAAAAGTGATGTAATTCTTGCTATTGAGATGCATTTGAAGTTTGTTGAACGCTGATATGATGTTCAATCTAGTCAAATGCTTGCAACTCACTATTTTATCAATGATTTCGTTTATCAGCGATAAAGAATATCTATTTCTTTTGAAAATGACATTTAGCTTTTAATAGTTCACGCAGAATCGAAGATCTTCATTTGCTTTGAGAATGAATAGAACGAGAAAGAAATAGAGAGTCTGACTAGAAGTGATGAATCTCTTCGACAGATTCTCGTTTAAGTACTTCTTTACTTTCAGAAGTTTGACAGAGAACATTTGATAAACTCGACAGCGAAAGAGCGTTGAATCATCGATGAGCTCAATTTTATGATCATAGAAGCGATGAAAAGACAGTTTATTCAATTGAGCTCGATCAAAAACATCTAGAAACTCATGATATTACAATGACAGCTTTGCTTTAATATCTTTCAAATTCTGAGTTATTTCATTGATTGAAGAGACGTTTAGAACGTTCAAATTGCACTGAATATTGTATGTGATTTCTTTATTGATGTTCGTCATGAATAGAGCAAAGACTTTGATCTTGTTTCTCTTTGAACGATTCAACAGTGTTTTGAACGAAGCTGCGTCTATGCTTCGAATCAAGAATGACTCTTCTTGAACGAGTCATTTGAGCATCATAGAGATCTTAGTTTGAATGATTGAAGAGAACAAAGATGATCGCGATCAACTTGAGTGCTTTGAATTGAGAGAAATCGAAAAAATCGAAATAAAAGTATTCAATTGATTCGAAAAAACAATGACGTCGTTTTGCATATTCAGTAATATTTCGTTTTTGTTTATTCAGAGCTTACTCAATATGACTTCATGATGATTGATATCAGCTATCAACATTGATACAGTCAATTTCTTATGACTTTCGATGATGAGATTGAATAGAATTTTATGAGTGATGATCTTCTTAGATATCTTTTCATCATAATTTCTTATTAACTTCTCTTTTGTCAGAAGTATAGATTGAATTCTCAGTTTCTTACATACTTTATCGACTAAATTAGAATGTATGATCATGTAGATGACGAAATCACTGTCTATTAGAGAACAAAGACTGAAAGATCGATTCTGAGAGATGAGATGAGCGTTAATTAGTGTTACGATCCTAGCTACGCACCTATGTTGGTAGCTATGTTGGTGGCTATGTTGATGACTATCGCCGGCCGCTCGCCGCTAGGCTATAGGGTTGTTCCGAGGCCAACCCTATTCAGGGTTAGCTTATGTTCTCCTGAGTCATATAGATAGCCGGCTCTTCCCTTCTAGATACTTTCCTTCCTTAGCATTTATATACTCGTTACATTACACCCATATGACTCGCTCTATGCTGGCCCCTAACACTGCTCGCTCTGTCTCTAGCACATTGACTGCTCGACTCACGTCATCAGTCTCTTCATGAAAGAAACTCAGAAGATTGAATCTTAACTCTATTCAGAAAGAGTTGTTTAAGAAAGAACTCTGCTTCAAATGCAAGAAATTAGAACATAGAGCATATAATTGTTTTGAGACGACTCAAGTGCATGAGATCGCTACGAATTTGAAAAATGATCTGCTTTCGTCAAAGTAGTGACTGAGAGCGATATACTCATATTCTGTTTCATCAGCATGTCTAATGATTCATTTGATTTTAAGTCGTTCACTGTTGACGTCATCTTGAGTAGTCTAGAAAAGATATTCAGATCTTTCGCTCTGATAGATACTGAAGTCACTGACATGACTTTCATCGATGAATCTTTGATGTCAGAGTTATGTGAACGCTTTGATATTCAGTCAATATCGCTGTCAAAATCAAAGTTGATTTGATCGTATGATGAAATTTCTGATCGAAAGTCGATTACACACACTCTGTATACATCGATCATGATTCAAGAACACAAGAATGAAATGATGTTTCTATTGATAACTTGTCTAGATCAGCACAAGATAATCATTGAAAATCTTTGATTGAAAAGAAATCAAATTTTGATAGATTCTGCAAACAATCGATTAATATCATCATTGAATATTCGAACATTGAAATCTGTCGTTTCAAAAGCAAGCAGTCAATCAGCATTTCACAGATCTGAGTCAAGCGTGTTAGGGGCCAGCATAGAGCGAGTCATATGGGTGTAATGTAACGAGTATATAAATGCTAAGGAAGGAAAGTATCTAGAAGGGAAGAGCCGGCTATCTATATGACTCAGGAGAACATAAGCTAACCCTGAATAGGGTTGGCCTCGGAACAACCCTATAGCCTAGCGGCGAGCGGCCGGCGATAGTCATCAACATAGCCACCAACATAGCTACCAACATAGGTGCGTAGCTAGGATCGTAACAGCAGCTTCACTGACTCAACTTTCGATGTACGTAATCTTCAACTCTTCAATAGAAAAGTGATTCTTATTTGTCTTCAGCTTGTTTCACATTCAAGACAGTCAATTGTCTACATTCTGCGTCGAATCTTCAAACAAAGATGAATTCAATAACTTGATCAATTTCGAGAAATAATCTTCAGAAATTGAAGTGCTTTGTCGACTTGATGCAACTTTTAAATGATGTATAATCACGTTCTTGTCTTTATTCTCTTTCTGCAGATGCGTCTGCGTAATCTTCAACGTGATATTTATCTCGTTGACATCTTCTAACATCTGAATCATGTCATTGTGAATCTTGATTTCAATGTCATGCTGTTGACATATGTACTTGATAAAGATAACAATGTCGTTAGCTTCATGAGCGTTTATTCAAGCATTCAGTTCAGTGTTGATGCTGATCTTGATCATTTCGTGATCAAAGAGCAACGCGTTCGTGTTCTCTTTTTCTGTATTCAACGACGCATTCGTGTCTTCTTCTTCTGATGCTGCTCGATTCTGTGATAGAAGTGATTCTCTTCTAACATTTTGAAAGTCGTAGTGAGCAATGCTCACTGATTCTGATTCTGTGCTTCTAGTCATTGTATGAATAGAAAATTGCTGATTGAAATTCTGATGTTACTCTATTGAACTTTCTGAGTTCAAGTATTGCTGAAATTTCTGATTTCTGATGACGAGCTCAATAAAGAGTTAATCAAGAGCAACGCGTTCATGTTCTTTAATTCTGATTCTATCGAAATTTCTGATTTCGAATCAAGATTCTTCTTTAGAAATTTCTGATTTCTATCAAGCTTTCTGAGTTCGAGTTCTGATTCTGCTGTTGAAATTTCTGAGTTCGACTTCTGATTGAGTTGATTGTGTAGCTTGTTTTTGTATCGTCTACACGTTGATAGCAAGATTAATGAGCTTTGAACTAATGTTATGAGTTTGCATAGAGCGAATCATATGAGTGTATTCTAACTAGAAGTTCAAAGCTAAAGAAGAAAGAAGATGAAACACGTCGAGAATTTTATACTCACAAAGACGCGCTAGGTCACTAGCGTGTCAACATCAGCTCTGTACTAGTCTATGATAGTTTAACACGAACTATGTTAGACTAATTCAGAGTAACGAGGCACGCTCGCAACAGAATCACGCATATTTTCAACTCAACATGACTTAACTCAACTGTGAATTGAGTCAATTTAACTCGACTTGTCAAGAACTTAAGCTTGATGTCAAAAGAACTAAATATAGAAATTTTTTTAACTTTTACATTATCTTTTTGCATTATCTTTTTGATAGAAAGTCATGAAGAGAAAACATGAAGATCATTTGATAGAAAGTCATGAAGAGAAAACATAAAGATCATTTGATAGAAAGTCATAAAGAGAAACATAAAGAGAAACATAAAGAGAAACATAAAGAAAAACATGAAGATCATTTGATAAAGAGTCATAATGAGAAAACATGAAGATCATTTGACTTTGATAAAGAGTCATGACAGAAAAACATGATAGAAAGTCATGAAGAGAAATCATGTAAACTGTTCAATTAAACTATTTACATTTATTTAATATCTTGTTGAATCAAATTGAGTTTTTGAGTCAAGTTGTTGAATTAAGCTTTTCAACTTGATTCAAGTTGTTAAGTTCAACTTCTCAACTCAATTCAACATTTTTTCAAAAAAAATTCAACTCAATTTGATACTTTTTAAGTTGAATACTCGACTTGAACTTGAATACTCGACTCAACATGATCAGTTTAACTAAATGAATAAACAAAATTTATAAAAGTGATATTAAATTGATTGTTAAGTTAAGTTTCAATAGACTGATCATTGAGTCAAGTTTTGAGTTGACATTTTGAACTTGAATCGAGATTGAGTCAAATTGCTAACATTTTCAACTTGACTCAAGTCAAATTGCTCATATTTTCAATTTGATGCAACTCAACTCAACTGAGAATTGAATCAATTTAACTTGATTCATCAAGAATTCAAGCATAACGTCAAGAGAGCTAAATATAGAAAGTTTTTCGATTTTTGACTTTTGCATTATCTTTTTGCATTATCTTTTAATAGAAAGTCATAAAGAGAAACATGAAGATCATTTGATAGAGAATCATGATGAGAAACATGAAGAAGAACATGAAGAAGAACATGAAGAAAAAACATGAAGATCGTTTGATTTTGATAGAGAATCATGACGAGAAAACATGGTAGAAAGTCATGAAGAGAATCATGAAGACTGTTTGATCAAGCTATTTACATTTATCTAATATCTTGTTGAATTGAATCGAATTTTTGAATCGAGTTATCGAGTCAAGCTTCTCAACTCGACTTAAGTTCTTGAGTTCAACTTCTCAATTTGACTCGACACTTTTTCAAAAAAATTTCAATTCAACTTGACACTTTTCGAGTCGAGTACTTGACTCAAACTCAAGTACTCAACTTGACGTGATCAGTTTAAGTTTCAAGTTGACATTTTGAACTTGAATTGATATTGAGTCAAATTGCTTACATTTTCAACTTGATTCAAGTCAAATTGCTCATATTTTCAACTTGATGTGACTTGACTCAACTGAAAATTGAGTCAACTCGACTTGATTCATCAAGAACTCAAGCTTAATGTCAAGAGAGTTAAATATAAAAAAAATTCCGGTTTTTTGCTTTTGCATTATCTTTTTAATAGAAAGTCATGAAGAAGAACTCAAAAAGAAATATGAAGAAAAACATGAAGAAAAACATAAAGAGAAACATAAAGATTATTTGATAAAGAATCATGATGAGAAACATAAAGAGAAACATGAAGATCATTTGATAGAGAATCATGATGAAAAACATAAAAAGAAACATGAAGATCATTTGATAAAGAATCATGATGAGAAACATAAAGAGAAACATGAAGATTGTTTGATAGAAAATTATGATGAGAAACATAAAGAGAAACATAAAGAGAAACATAAAGAGAAACATAAAGAGAAACATAAAGAGAAACATGAAGAAAATATGAAGAGAAACATGAAGAAGAATATGAAGAGAAACAAAAAGAGAAAACATGAAGGTCGTTTGACTTTGATAGAGAGTCATGACGGAAAAACATGATAGAAAGTCATGAAGAAAAATTATGTAAACTGTTCAATCAAGTTATTTACATCTATTTAATATCTTGTTGAGTCGAATCGAGTTTTCAAGTTGAGTTGTTGAGTCAAGCTTCTCAACTCAACTTGAGTTGTTGAATTCAACTTCTCAATTCAATTCAACACTTTTTCAAAAAAATTTCAATTCAACTCAACACTTTTCAAGTCAAGTATTCAACTTGAACTCAAGTACTCAACTTGACATGATCAGTCTAAGTGATATGACAATGTGATATTCTAAGCAGATACAGAATGAGTATATATTATGATAAAGTTAATTATTAAGAAGTTCTTGATAACTCAAGAAAATCAATCAACTATAAAAAGTTTGTTAAACATTGTTAAGTTGAACATGACATAATTCATGATATATTAAGTTGAAAATATGATGTGATTTAAATGATGTCTTGACAGAGTTACAGAGTTTCAGAGTTAATTCAGATTTGATCTTCAACTTAGTCTTTGATTCTAGTCTTTGATTTAATTTATATGTATCAATTTATCATGATAATTATCTTTTTTTAAGTGAATTCATTCTCAATCTTAATAATTAATGTCTTGATTTATCTTGATAAATGATGATGTATACTCATGATTTCACTTTAGAAACTCTTGATAAAAATCTTCAAATCTTCATGAAAAAACAAGAAAAAGAAAAACTTTTGATTGAATGATGATTCATCTTCAATTATAATGCATGTAAATGACATTATAAATAGTATATATGATGTGTAGTTGATGTAAATGACAGCAATGATGATGTATAAACATTGTTTATCTTTTAATTAAATTGTGTTGTTGAAATGATAAAGTGTAAACAAGAATGAATAATAATCATTGTTTTGTTTATCATTCTTTTAGTTTCTTTCAATCTTCATCTTCTTTTCATTTCATCTTCATTCTGTATCAAAGTTCTTTTTCATAACTTTAATAAAGAATTGCTTGTACAAATAATTACATTAGTATTTACTTGAAAAATTCTGTTTCAAGTATTAAAATGACATACGCTTGATTTTCAATGATTTCAAAGATGCAAAAGATTAACAAAGTTGATGATAAAGCTGATGACAAAGCTGATGATGTAAGCAAAATATGCAATGCTTATTCTGAATTTCTTTAATTGAGACTGCAATTTAACAATCATAAATCATTGTAAAAAAGTCTGTTTCTTGATGTTCTTGCAATCATGTAACATCATCTTCTGTTTCAAAACTCATTATATTCATGAATTTTGACTTTTGAGAATGATTTTGATGTCTTTGATAAAGAAATGAGTGACAAAATGAGTTCTGACACTTTCTCAGCATCAGAATTCTTACTCAACTCATTTTAAACTTCTAGTAATAAAAGAATAATAAGTTGTGTTAAAGATCAGTATAAAGTGAGTCATATGAATGTCATTTAACTAGTAAATAAATGCTAAGAAAGAAAAGTATCTACAGAAAAGAACTTGCAAATTATATGTATGTTTCTGATCTCTGTGCTAAGCTTGAAAGAGTTGACATCTTACACAGATGATGTAGAGACTCGGTGATATCATCTTTAGCTCAGATATTCACTAAGCTTGATTTAGTTGATCAAGACTGAGATTGAGACTGAGCAAGCTTTAATTAATATGCAATCAACATGCTAAAGTTGATTGTATATTGATTAAAGTTAAACTAGGTCAGAATCATAATATTATTTTCTTTCTTCAACTGTTCATGTTCACATGAATGTATTTTCTTAGTGCGCTTGATTAAAATATTGAGTGTGAAAGTCATTAACAACATTCTGAGCATTCATGAATTCATCGTCATCAATGTTATATCAGTTAAGATCATTGTCATAGTTCTTTCATTTTACTTGATATTGAAGTTGTTTTCAATATCATCAAGAGTTCAGAATATCATCAATCTTTCATTCATTCTCATCATTTATCATAATTGATTTCAAAGAATCATTCTTTTGATCAGGTAAAAAGTCATCAATGACAAGATGAAAAAGTTCAAAATGAAATACATCATGAATATACATAGTTTCTGATAGTTTCAATTTATATGAAAAGTCAACAGAGTTAAGCATGTTGAATGAACTAAGCATTTTGTCATTCAGCTTTTTAAATGATCTCGCTGTGACTATGTTTCTTTCATTTAGAAATATCTTTGATTCAATCTCATAATTAATCTTTTTTCTATGCTTATTAACTTGTTTCATTATTTGCTCTTATGTCTTGACAAGAGTCTTGTGAGCGAATATCAATGTTTTGTTTATATGTTCAAATATATTCTTGATTCTGATGATCTGCAGACGCTCGCAAGTATTTTCATACTTAATGATGTCAAAATTGAAGCTCATATGAGAATGAAAATTCTTGTTTAAAAAGAATGAAATCAAGAAAATAACTGAAAACATGATGTTATTGTTGATAAACTTGATCATGAATAATCATTTAAATCAGTCATTCTGCATGTACAAGCAGAAGAAATGAAAATATTTCTCAACATTCTGATTTACTTATTTGCTCTGATCATTGATCTGTAAGTGATAAACTGTGAATAATTGAAGAGAAATGTTTAATCATTTGCAAAGTGTGATAATTGAGTCTACTAGATGAATAGACGAGATTTATAAAAATGATATGACAATGTGATATTCTAAGCAGACACAGAATGAGTATATATTATGATAAAGCTAATTATTAAGAAGTTCTTGATAACTTGAAAAGATCAATCGACTATAGAAAGTTTGTCAAGCATTGTCAAGTTGAGCACGACATAATTCATGACATATTAAGTCGAAGATATGATGTAGTTTAAATGATGTCTTGACAAAGTCATAAAGTTTCAAAGTCAATTCAGATCTGATCTTTGACTCAGTTTCTGACTTTAGTCTTTGATTTAATTTCTATGAGTCAATTCATCATGACAATTGTCTTCTTTTCTAAGTGAGTTCATTCTTGATCTCAATAATTAATGTCTTTGTTTATTCTGATAAACAATGATGCGCACTCATTGATTCGCTCTAGAAGCTTTCAATAAAAATCTTCAAATCTTTGTGAGAAAACAAGAAAAAGAGAAACTTTCAATTGAATGATGATTCATCTTCAATTATAATGTGTATAAATGACATTATAAATAGTATATGTGATGTATAGTTGATGTAGATGACAGCAATGATGACGTGTAGATAACGTATAAACATTGTTTATTAAACTGATCGCGTTCAGTCGAGTCATTGAGATCGAGTCGAGTTTTCGACTCGTTAAGACTCAATTCAAGTCAGAATTCTTGACTTGAGTATTTGAGTTGAGTTGAGATGTTCGACTTGAATATTCAAGTCGAGTCAGAGAATTGAAATCAAGTATCAACTTGAAATTCTCGACTTGACTCGTCAAAACATGAAGATAGATAGATAAATATTCTATTATAGCTCTTTATCATAGCTTTCTATCATGTTTTTCTATCATAGCTTTTCTTCATGACTCTCTTTCATGACTTTCTTTCATGACTCTTCTTCATGACTCTTCTTCATGACTTCTCTTCATGACTCTCTATCAAACAGTCTTCATAGTTTCTTGTCATGACTTTTTATCATAGCTCTCTATCATAGCTCTCTATCAAAGCTCTCTATCAAATAATCTTCATGTTTCTCTTCATGTTTTTCTTTATGTTTTTCTTCATGTTTCTCTTTATGACTTTCTATCAAAAAGATAATGCAAAAAGATAATGCAAAGGCGAAAAACCGGAAAGATTTCTATATTTAACTCTTTTGACGTCATATTCGATTGCTTGACGAGTCAAGTCAAGAACTTGAATCAAAGTCTGACTCAAGATCAATATTAAGTCGAGTCAGAAGATTCAACTTGAGTATTCAAGTTGAGTCAGAAGATTCGACTTGAGTAATTGAGTTGAGTCAGAATGTAGATATGAAAACTTGATTCAACAATCAGTCTATTGTTTATCTTTTGAGTAAATGATGTTGTTAAGATGATAAAGCATAAACAAGAGTGAATAATAATTGTTGATTTGTTTATCGCTTTTTCGGTTTTTCTCAACTTCTCACTTTCTTCAACTTCATCTTTTTTCAATCATGATCATATTTTTATCATTGTATAATTACTTTTGACAAACTTTGAGTATATTTATATCATAAAAGTAAAAGATCTAAATCATGAATTATGAACATACAGCGATGCTCAAAGAGAGTCGTAAGATGATAAAGTCAACTGATGATCAAGTTAAGATCATTATGAAAGTAAGTGATGTTACAACTTGAGATTTCACGACTATTATTGTAACTAACAGTATCATAAGTCTGTTTAAAAGACATTGATCAAATTTGATGATCATAATGCTGCTGATGCTGAATCACTCATGATGATGCAAATGTCATCAAATTTTGATTGAAAGCTCATCACTTCTACTATTCAAACTTTCAAGTATGTCTCAACTATCAAAAAAGAAATTCAAAAGATGATGAAAGAAGAAATGATTACTGATGCTTTGTCAATGATCTTGTTGAATTCATAGACTTCGCGAAATTGAAAAATGATGATGAGATTCATTTATTTCACTTCTTGATGTCATTACTGATGCTTTTCAGCTGTCAATTGTGAAAATAAGCGAAAGAAGCATTGCTGATCTCAAAACTTTAAATAAAGTAATTTGTATAAAGTGTGCTTGAGTTCTACACATCGAGAATAAAGCATCACTATGTGATGTCATCTTTCAGAAAAAGATAATGTACAAAAAGTGTGCTCATTATGCAAATAATGAAGATTTTTGTATTGCAATGAATATACTTATATGATATGTCTGCTAAATGCTCATGATTCAATGTTTAAATTTTTAACATTTGCATTTTGACTGTTAATGAATTCTTTCATCTGCAGAAAATTCATGATAGTGCGATTGAAAATGAAGAAGAGAATATCATTCTGAAAACATTCACTGCTCATCAGAAAATTCTTTACAAGAAATTGATGACAACGACTCGTGTAAAGAATTGTCTTAAGAAAGTTCACAAACTCAAGTCTTTAAAGATTCAAAAGCTCATTCTTAAAGAAATGATGATTATCAATGACATTATCAGAGAAATTCTGAATGTAAAGTGCTTTGTGATATGTTCAATCTTAATTATATATCATTTTGTCAACATTTTTAATTGTTCTGATATATTTTAGTACAATCTGTTGTCTTTCAAATCTTTATCTTCACGTCTTAATGTAAATCTGATAATGAAGAAGAAGAAGAAGTCTGTGATCTTGTCTCATGTGAAAGATGTTTGATAAAGTGATGATTGCATAATGTTTGTTGTGTCGTGATGATTACGCTTTCTTGTCGAACGCGTTTAAGCATCTTTGCGCTTTTTTCTTCTGTTTATTGATTTACATATGTGATCACTTCATTAAAGAGTGAAACTATCATAATACAGTGATTCTTCTTTTCTAATAATGAGTTTATGCTTGAAAATGAGTGATTATACTTTTCGCTTACGTTTCAGCCTTGTTTTGAAAGCTTCTATAAGCTTCAAGACATCTTTCATATCTTCGCTCAATATTCATTGATTATATTCAATGAAATATTCTTTTCATTGTATCTTATAATATAAGATTTTCTTTCTTTTTCGCTTCTATAAAATCTTTTCTATCTTTCATTCTTGCTCATCATCAATGTCAAAATCATGTTTAAATGATACAATCAATGAAGATCAGAGTTGATAGTGCTTGATCTTTAAAGATAGCTATAACTGAATATTAAGAATACAGAAGAAGATTGATACAAAAGCTTTTATTTATGTAATGTTCAAAGACTATGCTAGGCTTGAAAGAAATGTGTTTGTGACACAAGAAGAGTGTGATGTAGATGAACAAGATGTTGATGAAAGAAAAGAATGTTGAGAAAGAAAAAAAAGATTAAGTCATATCTGAGTCATATTTGAGTCAAACCTGACTAGCTCATTGATTAAAGCTTCAGTCTTGTTCAGTCTTATCAGTCTTAATACGCTCATAACATTACTTTCTTCTTCAAAAATTCATGTTCGCATGAATGTAGTTCATTTGCTCGCTTTTGTTGATAGTTATTTCGATATTTAGCACGATTTGTTTGAATATAACTTATGAAATTCGTTCAAAACTTTCTCTGAGTCATTGAATTTCTCTTTATCGACATAGTATCATTCATCGTTTCTATCTAGATCTGTTTCTTTGACTTTGTACTGTACTCGATCTCGATAGCATCTGAAGTTCAATATATTATTTATCTTTCAGTGTTCATTGTTTTTGATAGTGATTGATCTGAGTGATTCTGAATGCTGTTCTGATAAAGAGTCTTCTGAATATGATTGCAGTAGCTTCGAGCTGAACATCGAATGCAGATGCTTCATGCTGACTGATAGATGAAAATGATAGAAGATATTCACTTTGACAGTGATTTGATAAAGATTTAGCTGTTTGTCTTTCAAATCTTTGCAGAGTCTCGTTGTCTTGACATTTCTGAAAGATAGTCAAACTCAGTCATTTGCTTTATAGATGATGTCTCATTTATGTTTATTGATCTGAACTTTGATGATCAGCTTCATCTTTTTCAATTATTAATGATCGAAGTTCAGTAACTCTTTCATTCAAATGACAATATCATCTGCTTTTCTAGCTTCAAGTCGTTCACAAGTTGTTTTATAGTCAATCATATCTGAATCAAAACTCATTCAAGAGTGAAATTCTTTATTAAAGTAGAAGAAAATCATTGAAGTGATTGAGAAGATATTGAAATTGTTGCTGAATTTCATCATAGATATTTATTTGACTCAGTCGTTCTGCATGTAATTGCAGTAAATTCTAAGTTCGCGTTCAACGTCTTGATTGACTTGTTTTGATTGATCGTTGATCTCAGAATAATAGACTGTAAATAAACTAGCTGTGATTCTCAATCATTTGCAAAGACTTTTTCATATAATCATTATGAATTGAGAATCTCTGTTCAAAACAATAGAACTGAATAAATCATGCAGTTGATAGACGTTTCATAGCATGATTCAAATCGTTTCTTCAACTGAGATGTCATCATTTTCTTAATGACAGAAAACATAGTGATGTTCTTTGATGAGATGACATATAATTATGCAAATGACGTTATAACTTTCTGACAGAGATAGTTCAGTGATGAAGTTCATAGCTATATCTTTTCAGCATTTCTATGAAATTGAGAGAGAATGATGAAGTTCATTGATGCTATTTCTAGAAACTTTGCTTCGCTGACAAGCATGACAGTTTCAAATGTATCATCAAATAGTAGCTTAATGATCTGATCAATAGTAGAAATGTTGAACTAGATTGATGATTTGTTTATTGTCGAGATGAAAGATTGAAGATTGATCATGCACTTCTTGTAGTAATTTCGTGTGCATGTTCTCAGAGATTCACAGTAAATCTTTTCTAAATAGAACGTCGTCAATGATTTTGCAATTCTTCAGTTTGATGACATGAAATTTGAGCTTGTTTTCGTTCATAACTTGTTTATATTTATTGCAGAGCTCATCTGTTTAATTGATCATTCATACTCGTTGATAGAGATTTGCTTTCGATTCAATAAATAGAACATTGATTCTATTGAAGATCAAAATAGTCTGAAAATAATCTTCAAGACGCTGAGCTGATTCAAAGATGTTCGCTAGAGATATTCTGATTAAAGCATCAACTTTAGTGTTCATTTTGCCTGATTTAAAGATGATCTGAAAGTTGAACTTCGATAGAATGTTCAGATAGTTGACTTGTTGTTGACTCAACTGTTTGTTTTTCATGAAGATCTTCAAAGTCTGATGATCGATGAACATCTGAATGAATAGTTCAGTGCACTTCAACTCAAATCGTCAGTGTTCAAAGCATTGAATAATGACTAGTAATTTCTTGTCATAAATGTGATAATTGATTTCAGCAAGAATCATGCTTTTGCTGTAGAAGATCATTGAATGAAGAACTCTCTCGTCATTGTACTGAGATAGTATTTCATCTTTTACATAGTTCAAAGCATCAATCTTCAGAATAGCTTGTCGTTTGAGATCAAAGTGACGAAGTACTGAGATCAAGCTGACTTGTTTCTTTAAATTGTCAAAGACTTGAACACAGATCTTGTTTCAAACAAAAGACGTGTTTTTTCTAATCAATTAAGTGAATGATTTGACTAGCTTCAAGAAGTTCTTAATGAAACAATGATAAAAGTTAACAAATCTCATGAAGCTCTGAATTTCTTTTAGATTGATTGAAGTGATTCAGCTGACTATGACTGTCACTTTGCTGAGATTGATACGGAGATTTAGTTCTGATACAATGACTTCTAGAAAAACAGTCTTTTCTACATTGAATTTGCACTTTCAAATATTCATCTGCAGTTCAGCTTCGCGTAGTTGACTCAATACTAGTTTGACGTGATTTTTATATTCTTTTTTCATTTTGCTATAAATCAGAATGTCATCTAGATAGACTTGACAAAAGTCGTTCAGAAAGTCTCATAAAACGTCATTCATATATTGCTGAAAAGAGATTGATTCATTAGTCAGTTTGAATGATAGCATCTTGTATTTATATGCTTTTAAAGCAGTGATAAAAGTGATGTAATTCTTGCTATTGAGATGCATTTGAAGTTTGTTGAACGCTGATATGATGTTCAATTTAGTTAAATGCTTGCAACTCACTATTTTATCAATGATCTCATTTATCAACGATAAAGAATATCTATTTCTTTTGAAAATGACATTTAGCTTTCAATAGTTCATGCAGAATTGAAGATCTTCATTTGCTTTGAGAGTGAATAGAACGAAGAAGAAATAGAGAGTCTGACTAGAAGTGATGAATCTCTTCGACAGATTCTCGTTTAAGTACTTCTTTACTTTCAGAAGTTTAACAAAGAACATTTGATAAACTCGACAGCAAGAAGACGTTGAATCATTAATGAGTTCGATTTTATGATCATAGAAGCGATGAAAAGATAGTTTATTTACTTAAACTCGATCAAAAACATCTAGAAACTCATGATATTTCAATGACAGCTTCGCTTTAATATCTTTCAAATTCTGAGTCGTTTCATTGATTGAAGAGACGTTTAAAGCGTTCAAATTGCACTGAGTATTATACGCGATTTTTCTATTGATGTTTATCATGAATAGAGCAAAGACTTCGATCTTGTTCTTCTTTGAACAATTCAACAATGTTTTAAACAAAGCTGCATTTATGCTTTAAATCAAGAATGACTCTTTTTGAATGAATCATTTAAGCATCATAAAGATTTTAGTCTGAGTGATTGAAAAAGACGAAGTTGATCATGATCAACTTAAGTGCTTTGAATTGAGAGAAATCGAAAAAATCAAAATAGAAGTATTCAATTGATTCAAAAAAACAATGACGTCGTTTTGCATATTCAATAATATTTCGTTTTTGTTCATTTAAAACTTACTCAATATGACTTCATAATGATCAATATCAGCTATCAGCATTGATACAGTCAATTTCTTATGACTTTCAATGATGAGATTGAATAGAATTTTATGAATGATGATCTTCTTAAATATCTTTTCATCATAATCTCTTATTAGCTTCTCTTTTGTCAGTGATATATATTGAATTTTCAGTTTCTCACATACTTTATTAACTAAATTAGAATGTATGATCATATAAACGGCTGAATCACTGTCTATTAAAGAACGAAGGCTGAAAGATTGATTCTGAGAGATGAGATGAGTGTCAATTAGAAATGACTTTTCAAAGTAATTTTCTTTCGATAGAATTTCGTGTAGTTTGCACAAAGATATAATCTTTATCTTTTCAATGACTTTTGAAGAGATGACTAGTTTTTTGAATCGAAATTCGAATTGAAATTGAAGTGATCATATTCATTGTTCACTGCATTAATTCTAGTAGATTGATCGAGACACTCTTTAAAGCTATAACCTGATTTATGACATATAAAACAGTTTTCGACTAGAATATCTGCTTCTTTGATGCTAGTTAAAATCGCGTCGTGCGACTTTAGCTGATCAGACTTTGAGTGATTAACTGATTAAGTGATAACAGTTGCTTTATGAAAGATAGTCTTAGAAAGATTATTGATGCATTTGATCTTGTTCTTGATCTTTTGAATGACTCACTGATCATTATTCAAATGAATCAGATAGAAACGAATTTCTTTTAGAGAATCAGATTGAACTAGTTAATCTATTCAAATAAATTGAAGACGAGAATGTATCTTATCTTTCAGATCAACGATCAGTTGCTTCTCATGATAGTCTAAATAAAAAGATAGACGTTGAAACTGAGTATAAAATTCATTGAATTTCTTGAATTCTTGAATCAAATTGTAGTATTCTTTACAAAAGTTGACTTTCTTATTCAAATCATCAAACAACTGAGTTAACTCTTTCAAAAAATCGTCAACGATTTTATAAAGATTGACATAGTCACGTTCACATCTAGCTTGAGTAATCTCAGCTGCATCATCAAATAATTTAGAATGTATATAGTTCAATTTGACTCGTTCATTAAAAAAGAGATCGATGTTGATTTTTAGTCTATTCTGAATTTTTTCGTATCAGTTCTCTTAAGTAGAGTTCTTTTCATCAGTAAACAGTGAAGAATCAGATATTTTTTGAGATCTAGAACGCTCAAAATAGATGAAATCAGAAGAAGTGATTTCTTTAGCTTGAAGTCTAGTCTTCAACCCTTTGATTTCGTCTTCTTGTTGTTTATTTAACTCGTAGAGTTGATCTGTTTCTTCATCAAGAACTAAACTTTGAGCCTTTCAAATTTCGTAGAACATGAGAAATATTATCATTTCAACGAATGATTTGTCATCTTCATGAATGAATGATGCAGCACTTGATGATTTCATTCGTAGTTTCAATGAATCAGCATTAGAGATTTGAGAGAAACGATTTTGAAATTCTTCAAAACACTCTTTAGTAAGCGAATGCCTAGACATGATGAGATTCAATCTTCAACAAAGAAAATGAGATTTGTTTATTGATTGATTTGATTGATTCTCTAGCAAACAACGAAGATTCTTTATCATTGAATCTATCAATCGATTTGATTCTTGAGCAATTCACGAAGATTTTTTTTCGTGATTCTTGTAATCGAGTGAACTTTGCGTACTTAATGAGTGATAAGTAGTCTAGCAATTCAAACAGTCTTGTCGTTGATTCTATTCAATCTTCTAATGTTGTTTTATCTTTCAATTGTCATCAATCATCAGATAAATGAATTTCTTTAAACTCGTTCTGTTTAGACGAGTATGTTGAATGAGTAATGAGATCAGTATCATGTGATTAACGAATTCTTAATATAATGTCAGAATCATGTCTAAATGATACAATCAATGAAGATCAAAGTTGATAGTGCTTGATTTTTAGAAATAGCTATAACTGAATATTAAGAATACAGAAGAAGATTGATACAAAAGCTTCTATTTATGTAATGTTCAGAGACTACGCTAGACTTGAAAGAAATGTGTTTGTGACATGAAAAGAATGTGATGTAGATGAACAAGATGTTGATGAAAGAAAAGAGTGTTGAGAAAGAAAAAAGAGATTGAGTCATATCTGAGTCATATCTGAGTCAAATCTGACTAGCTCATTAATTAAAACTTCAGTCTTGTTCAGTCTTATCAGTCTTGATACGCTTGTAACAATCAATAAGCTTGAGTACGAGATAATTGAGTATAGAGTCATCATTTAGTCTACGATTATACGACTTTAAAAGAAATACATGAAAGACAGAATGAACTCTATAAATGATTGAAAGATCAAGATAATACATCTGCTTGTCTATGAATTCTTATATACGAAAGAATTCTATCATCTTATTTGATAGCTTCTTGCTCAACTTCTTCTGCTTCAGGTTTTTTGCTGATAGCATGATTAAATTGTTGATATTAAAGAACTTAGACTTATGTTTTCAATTATAGTACTTTGTCTGAGCATTGATCATATTTTGTCATCATTTCGTCAACGTGTTTCGCATGTCTTGCAGCATTTCAACGCGTTTTTTTGCTGCTAACACTTCTTCTTTCATAGCATCGTTCTTGATATATATGTCAAAGATGAGTTTGTAATCATACATGAGTTTAAAAGAACTACAGTTCAATGAAGCATGCTTCGTCTGATGATAAATGAACTTGACTATGAATAAAAGCGTAACTCAGTCGTCTTGCTTTTTGAAACAATACACTCTTAAATAATGTTTCAATGTTTGATTCTGTCGTTCTGTTTAATCATTTGTTTGCGAATGAAAAGCAATGCTTAGTCGTCGTTTCATCTTGACATGATAGCAGATCTCTGATCAGAACGCATTGATAAATAAACTATCTTTATCGATAATTATATTATTCAATATCTCATATTTTAAAGCAATCTGCTCAAAGAACAACTCTACTAACTTTACGACAGTCAGAGTCTTCTTTGTAAACAAATAATGCATCATCTTCGTGTAGTGATTGACTATCATGAAAATCGAGTCATACATGACTTTTTTTCATTTACTAGACAACAGATTTGTTATGAAATTCATAGTGATTTCTTTTCATGAATCTGTGAGTCGAGATAACGACTTCAACTCGTCATATGATAGATGATGTTTCATTTTCATTCTCTGACAAATGTCACAAGTATTCACATACTCTTTAACATCTTTGATCATACTTTTTCAGTAATATTTGCAATCTAATAGCTCGCTGATCTTGTCAGCATCAAAGTGCTCTGCTAATAAATTATCATGATGACGTTTCAACAGCTCTTCTCTGATAGAAAAATCTTCTGAAACATACAATAATTCGTTGTACTTTATCATTTCTTAACTATTTAATGTTCAAGCTTCGATGTCACTCTTTTATATACTCATCATTTCGTCTGCTTTTAGTTTCACAGCAAATTCATCTTCTTGCTGTAAGATCTTAATGAGCTTGATTACAAATTTACTACTGAAGTTGTATATTGTTTTATGAATTATCAATACTCTGACAATTGCATGTAAAATGAGTTGTTTGCAATTAACAGTTTCAGCAACAGAATTAAGTTGTTTCTCAGTTACGTTGCAATTTCTATGAGTTGACGTTTCAACATTTGTGCTTTTCAAAATTGTTGATTTGAGTTAAGAGATTTTATCTCTTGAGAAATATACTTCATTTAAATGCATTTCTTGCATTGTTAAAGTCATGACTTTCAGCAGCATACTTCTGACATGCATTGCTGAACATGTACTCATGTTTTCACTGACATTGTGAACAAACATCTTCTCAACTTCATTAATCACTCATGTACAGTAAATTTCATTTTGCAATCTGCTTTCAGCATGTTTCACTGAATATCTTTATTCACTGACATTGTGAACGAATGTCTTCTTGACATCATTAATCATTCATGTTCATCAGTGAATTTCATTTTGCAGTCTGCTCTCAACATGTTCTGCTGAATATCTGTTCATACTTATACTGTGAATAAACATCTTCTCGACATCGTTAATCACTCGTATACAGTATAATTCTCTGATCACTATGAATATAAAGCTATTTAAGCTTTCTATTTTAGTCAGCTTTCGCTGCAGAGTGAGCAGCAAATGATTTGCAGAAATGTTCTCATTCTTATAATCAGATCATCTTGACAACACATTAATTGAGTTTGTCTTTTCTGATCTATGTGCTATTTCAAAGTTGCAAATCATCAATCTTATGATTCATCTGACTTGTTTTTCGTTTAACTTTCAAACATTCATAAAATTCATAAAATTATTATGATCAGTCAGAACTTTAACAGTATGATAATTGTCTTTCACATAGTGTTGTCAGTGTTTAAACATTGCTACTATGATTAGAAGCTTCTGATCATGTATCTCATAATTTCTTTCAATGTTTATCATCATTCTGAATCAGAATGCAATCAAATGTCACTGATCTTCATCATTTGACTGAAACAAAATACTTGCAACTGCATAATTGAATGCATCAATCTCAATGTGTATATGTTGCTCTGAGTCAAAGTGTCTTAGTATAGATGTTCTCATAAAGACGTCGCGAAGCTGATTAAAAGCTTGTTTCACTTCATTCAATCATACAAATGAACTCATTTTTACATCTTTTACATTATCTTTCAGCAGTTCTGTTAAAGATTTTGCTATCTGAAAGTAGTGATGTATAAAACGTCGATAGAAATTGATAAACTTCAGAAAAACTTGTATTTTTCAATACATCTTCGATCTGAATCATGTTTTTATGATGTCTACTTTACTTGAGTTCATTGAAACACTCTCGATGAATATGATAAATTTTAGAAAGTTCACTTTAGTGATGAAGAATTCACACTTCTTTAAGCTAGCATATAACTTGAACTTTCTTAATCTCTCGAGAATCTGCTTCATGTAATTTATGTGATCAGTCTTCTTTATGAAGAAAATTAGAATGTCATTCAGATAAATAACATAAAAGTCATTTAAAAGTTCTGTCAAGATTTTATTAATATAAGTCTGAAAAATGACAGATGTATTAATCAAATTAAATGACATGATCATATACTTAAAGTGATCATAATGAGTACGAAACATCATCTTTCACTCATCTTCACATTGAATTCTGAGATGATGATAAACGTTCTTCAGATCTAACTTAGTGAACTGCTTGACTTTACTGAATCTGTTTAAAGTTTCACTAATTAAAGATAGCAAATGATGATTTTTGACAGTGATCTTATTAGACTGATCGCGTCAAGTTGAGTACTCAAGTTTGAGTCGAGTATTCGACTTGAAAAGTGTCGAGTCGAGTTGAAATTTTTTTGAAAAAGTGTCGAGTTGAACTCAAGAACTCGAATTGAGTTGAGAAGCTTGACTCGACAATTTGACTCAATAACTCGACTTGACTCGACAAGATATTAGATAGATGTAAATAGCTTAATTGAACAGTCTTCATCATGAAAACTTCATGATTTTCATCATGACTTTCTATCGAACACTCTTCACGATAATGCAAAAAGATAATGCACTATGAATTTATAAGATTATGAATTATGATTAAAACTTAGAAAGTAAGATAAGCGTTGTTCGCTAGTTGAACAGCTCTATTATTTTCTTTTCACTTTCATTATTCTCTTTCTTCTCACTATTGATTATCTCATATTCATCATGTTGTAGTTTCTTTTCATTCTTCTTTGCTTTATAGCACATCTCTGCATCATCGTTTTCTACTATGATGAAATCATTCAAATTAGAATTTATTGCATGTATCAAATTCTGAGTTTCTCGTTCTTTGACAGTTGAGAAAGTGACGAATTCTGTTGCAAAATTCTGAAAAACTGTCATAGAATTAGTATCATCAGTCTGCTTTAACTTCTTCAGATCATCATGATGAAGAATTCTTTGTTGAATTAAGTGAACTATAAAGATCATAAATTTTGATATTTCTTCGCTTACGTTCAACTCGTCTGTTGTCTTCTAAAATTGATATTAGTTTTTACAACTGAGAAATAATGCATATAGATAATGCATATCTTCGTTGCTTTTGAAGCAATTTTCTTCGCAGTAGTATTTGCATCTTGTGTCGCAGCAGTTATATTGAAAAGCTTTATCGTCTCAGCGATAATCTCAGCATTCGCTTTGCATCTGATTTTCAATTCAAAGCATTCGACTATAAACAGATCAGCGCTTTATCTAGTATTGCATTACTAAGATGCATTATCATGAATATCTTTGTTCTTTCGCTCTTGTTCTATCTCGTCTCTTACATTGTCTTTCATCGTTGCTTTGTCGATCTCATTCGCTTCTTTTCAAACATTGAATTGTCTTAGTTTGTGTAGTCGTTTGAATATGATTACATGATCGTTGTTCTGTCGCTTGTAGTGTTCTTTGATCTCATTGAATCAATTTTCACCACGATTTCAACTTGCAATAGACTTTGAGTTTACGAATAAAGTGAACATTATCTGTTAAAGTCAGCATTGTTCTCTTGATAATGCATTTGAGTAATGCAACAGTATTGATGAAATTTGAGTAGTTCGATAGAATATGAACAGATAGAGAATTTTGAAAAGTAAGAAAAAAACTCATCAAGTGAGATGAATTTGAGTGCAACAAGAAAAATTTAATTATTATTCTTAACACTTATTTTTTAACACTTATTCAATATTTTCTTCAATTTCTTTTCTGATTTTTCAATCACTTCTTCTATCATATTTTCTTGAATCGTTTTAGTAATCAACGCTTCAATAAATAATACTTTCAAAGATAATACTTTTAAAAATCAAGTTTACATAAATCAAATCAATCATTCTTGATAAACAATGACATGCAGCAAGCATGTTATCGATAATGCATACTGATAATGCAATATGACTTGTTTATTGCCGACAAGTTCATTTTTAACACATGCATCAGCACGTAAGATGTCTAAGAGCTCGATGCATTTAACTGATCATTATGCTATCAAAGAAACTTCAGTCTTTAAATCTACTACTACTACTAAAAAGATAATGCACATGAGTAATGCATTATTTACTGACATACTAATGCTTTGCAACAGAAAAGATGCTACAAATCAGACACTGTTGCGCTGCGTGAAATTCGAAAATATCAGAAGATCGCAGAAAATCTCATTTTCAAAATGATCTTTGAAAGACTGATTAAAGAGATTATGCATGATTATGCTCGAGCGAACATGCTACAATATGATTTTCGCATTCAGTGTTTTGTCTTGAGTGCTCTTCAAGAAGTCACTGAAGACTTTATGTGCTTCTTTATGAAAAGTAAGTGCATTACTCTTTCGCATTATCACTTTTGTTGTAGAATTTTCATTGACATTTTGCTCTATGCAGACATCAACTTGACAACAATTCATGTCAAATGCATCATCATTCAAGATAGAAATATGAGATTTATGAAGAATCTCATGATGAATCTTGATGTCATGTTTTTCAAGACAGACTAGAAAATGTCTGTCTTCATCAGTTAAATAGACAGTGTAATTCTTGAAATTACATTCGCATTATTCTTGTGCATTAACTCGATTGTACTTCTAATAAGTACTTGCTCTAAATGCAAGACTTTTAATAGATGAGACGATATTGCAAATCTATGAATAAATCTGCATCAGAACAGTTTTTAAAGATACTTGAAATGAATCAGCAGACTCGTTGATCTCTTGATCATCATTCTTCTCTTTGCAATAAATATTTCAGAACTCAGTAATAGTTTTGTCTGAATTCAAATTCATAGTTCGATTGTAATACTTGATCAGCATTATTTGTTTCATCGTTTTTGAACTTATCTGTAATCAATTTCATCGACATACTCTTCTAGCAAGACTAAAAGTTCGCTCAATATTTATTGAGAATATCGAGCATGAAAGAATATTCTTAGTCATTTGCATCAACTTAGAAAAATTCGAAGCATTGTCTTTTCAAAATTGTCAGATCAAGTATTTCTCATTTATAACATCAGTGCGAAGATATCAATCATCTTCGTCTTAAGAAGAATGAACACGCTGAGATTGTCAAAGCAATGATCTTCTGACAGTTGCAACAGACTACAAGATCGTTAGTAAAAGATCAACTGCATTATCATAATGCATTATCTCGTCAGCATCACTTCTTGCTCTTTGTGCTTCTGCTCTCGAATTGACAGCTGAATCTTCATAGTAATGATGAAAATACTCTTTGAACTCTGTTTTGTACTTGATCTCGTAGTTGACAGACTCTTCATCATGATCTGTATCTTCATTGTCTTTGTCATCTCAAATCTTGTAAAGACTTAGCTTCATGATAGAATTCAGAATATTTGCAAGATTGTATATTGTTTCATCGCTGTCTTTGATTTTGACATAATACTTCGCAAGTTTGATTGAGACTTTTTCACAAGTCTTTACTATAACAGCACTTGATGAGCAAGTACTTCTTCTTATATTCTTTTCAATCTGCTCAAGATGATTGAAAATTGCATCAAATATTCAAAATTTCAAGTGAATATCTGTATTAATTGTTCGTGACACTATTAAAGTGCACTCATAGAAAGAATTTAATAGATTGTCAACAAGCAAAATCATGAATCACTCACTTTCATTGAGTTTGATCTTTGCAATTTTTGAATCTTTGCAGTATTTCTCTGTTCAAAGATCAATAAATTTACGTAGTTGATATGCTCAACGAAGCATCAAGTAAGTAAAGTTTCAACGAATGCAAATATCTTGTATCAGTTTTCTGAATCTGTTGTCATTCTGCTTTTGAAAAGCTCTGAAGCGAAGCAATCGCTGAGAAGAGTCGTTGATAGCTATCGTCAGAGCGCGAATTTAATTACATGATTAATAAATGCATTACTTTTTTGCATTATCATCTGAAGCAATATCTTTTTGATCACAACAGATAAGTCTTTGCTTGTTTCAATATCTTGCATTTGCTCGTTCTTTAATTGCATAATAACATTATTCACTATTGCTTTTGATTCAAGAGCTTGAATAAAATCTTGAGTCACAAGATTGATGATGTGAATCAAGCAATTAATGAAATTCTGTGTTCTGTCTCATCGAAACTCATGACGACTCATGATCTTTTCAAGTTTCTCTTTCAAGATACTATTATTGCTCGCATTATTGATAACAATCTCAAAAAGCTTGTTCTTAATAACGTAGTTCTTCAAGATTTTCATTAGCTCTATCATTAATTGACGATCGATATGCTCAATATCGAAAGACGTAAATTCAATAAGATGTTCACGAAACTGAAATTTGATATCGATTCAGTATATCAACACTTCTAGATACGCTACTCTTTGAGAACTAGATCACACGTTCAAAGCAATAGAGACATGTTGTGACTCTTTAGAATTCGATCTGATCTTATCACAAATCTTCTTATAGTATGAGAGAATCATAGTTGTCATCTTTGTGCAATGCACAATCTGCAAATCTGAACGAAGCATTCGTAGCAGCTTTCGAAATTGCTCGTTGTCAACGATTCAAAAGAGTAAGTTCAAGTCAACAAAGATCTTGCATAGTTGATCTTTTCAATTCTCTTGATTGAAGACAGAGATTAACTCGATATGACTTTTCTTCTAATAATTTGTCAATTTTGCATTATTAATTTGCATTATCAGATATGACTTACTTGTTCAAAAGTCAGTTCAACTTGTGATTGCGAGTGTTCACGTTTTCGCTCTGTCGCTGCGCAAAAGTCTGATTCAAGATGCTTTTTCATAGCAGACGTGCTGAAGTTATCAAAAGCTGTAGAATGATTCATAATCTTATTGCAGATTTTGCATGAGATTTTAGACAATTCTTCAACAATCAAAGTCAACTGTATAAAGTGATTTCATATATTAAATTGCTTATCGTCTGTAGTCTTTTTGAATCAGAGCGAATTGTTTATCTTTTTTTGAGTCTTGTTTTGAATACTCTCGACAACAGAGATTTGAGATCATCATTGTAGAAAAGAGCTATCTGTATTCAAAGTTCATTGAACATACTCGCTATTCTTTTTTAGCTTGAGCTGTGAAAAATTCTGCTGAATTTTGTCGATCGCTTCTTGTCTAGTCTTCATCTTTTCAGAATGATGTGAGGAATTCATAAATCATTGAACTTGACTTGCGAAGTTTTCAGAATGAAGACTATCTGAAGATGAACTATGCGAAACGCTTTCGTCAGACAGATTGAAAGTTGTCAACAAACTAAACATTTTATAGAATAGTTTGTATTAACAACAATAGTTGTTAATAGCTTGAAGATAGTATATAGACGATGTAATGAGTAATGCGAAAAGCTAATGCAATATATAAACGATGTCATGAATAATGCGAAAAGATAATGCAAAGAACAAGTGAACATGTTGTTCTATGTTTCTATTCTTAGCACTCTTGACGTCAAGTTCAAGTTTCTGACGAGTCGAGTTGAGTTGACTCGATTTCTAGTCGAGTCGAGTCGAGTCGAGTTGAAAATATGCTCAACTCGACTCAAGTTGAGTTGAAAATGTGAGCAACTTGACTTCGAGTCGAGTCGAATTCAAAATGTCAACTCAAAACTCGACTTGACGATCAGTCTAGATCTTATTCAGATCTCGATAGTTTATGCATAAATGAAGATTATCATTCTTTTTGAAAATGAATAAAATAGACGCGTCAGTTGAGTTGATGAAGTGCTTAATTCATTCTTTCGCTAAGACATCATCTAAATACTGTCTCAGAATCATTAACTCTGTGTTTAACAGATTATACAATGATTCATATGATGATTCTGCAGTGATTTCGATTGCATGATCATGATCTTCATGCAAGAGCAATTTGTCAACACTTTCTGTTGAAAATACATCTTCATATTCTTTTAATTCAACAAGTAAAGTCTGTGTTTTAAACGCGTTTGTGATACAATTCATCACATTATTCATTGCTTTTACTTGATGTTCAATGATCATGTCATGATGAATTGACACATAGAGATTAGATCAGAGACTAAAATCAGAGACTGAGTTGAAGATCAGATCTGAGTTAGCTTTGAAACTTTGTAACTCTGTCAAGACATCATTTAAATCACGTCATACATTCAACTTAATATATCATGAGTTATGTCGTGTTCAACTTGATAATGCTTGACAAACTCTTTATAGTTGATCGATTCTCTTGAGTTATCGAGAGCTTCTTAATAATTAGCTCTATCATAATATATACTCATTCTGTGCCTGTCTAGAATATCACATTGTCATATCATTCTTATAGATCTCGTCTATTTCTCTAGTAGATTTGATCATCACAGTTCTAATTATTTCAAACTTTTCTTAAAGATAATGATTTGATATTCAAGCATGATAACAGCAACGTGATTGCAACAGAATCACAACGATGATGTCTTGATCTTGCAAAACATAATATCAGAAAACGAACGTCGTATAATGAAACAAGAAAGTGAAGAAGCAGAAGATGAACTCTTTCTTGGTATTAATAAACAGCTGACTCAAGTAATGCTTTAATGTGATGAACTGTGAAAGAAACAGAAGTTAGCAACTATTTAATCAAAGATTGAGACTCTGCAAGTCATTAAAACAATAAAGAAAAGTCGTTCAGCTTTCATTTGAATCTTCATTGAGAACTTGAATAATTTACGCATCATCTTCATAATGTCAACAAAGACGAAACGAAGTCTTCACGAAATCATTCTGCAAAAGCGAAGACTCTCAATGTCTTTGAAGAAGTATCATGATAAAATCATCAGAGAACATAGAGAGTGAATTCGCGATATCAAAATCTCATTTCAAAATACTTCTTAACATTTCGAAAAAGATGAGAAAAAGATTTTGTACTGCATGATTTATCTCAGAAATGAATCAAAGAAACTTTGATTTGATCACGAAGAGACTATGTCTGCAGCTCAGCAGATGTGATTCAATTTTAGTGACTTTCTTCTGAACATAATTGAGAATTCGATGAATCAGAGCATAGACGTGACTCAGCAGTATGCAAACGCATTGCAACGTTTAAATCAGATGATATGAACGTTTGCAGTTTATCTGAGCACTTTGAAACATCAACTTTCATTGTATAATGATGAGCATAAGCGAGCTCATTTATTTATCAAGCTAAGATCTGAACTGCGCATGATTATTATCAATGTACAGTCAATTTCTATCACATGAAATGCGTTAATCGATCTTGTTGCTCGATTGAAAATTAATCTGCGAAAAGAACACGTCTTATCGTCGAAATGATCTCAAGACAGAAACTCATATGATCAAACTAAGATCAATAAGAAGACTCATTCAAAGCGAAAGAAGTCTCATAAATCAATCAGACTCAACTCATCATCGAAGTCAAGCTCATATGCTTTGTCACATTATAGCAAAGATTTATTCAATATAATGTGTTGAATGTGCAATTGAAAAGATCATTACGCAATCAATTGTAAAGATGAAAAAATCAAGAATAAATCAAAGAAATTTGATGTAAATTGAGTATTCATCAATTCAATGTCACATATGAGTCATTTCAAGATTTTGAAAAAAGATAAGCTCTTGATGAACACTTCAAATTGTCAAGAAAAAAACAAGAAGTTTTATTCATAAAGACTCTTATATATAAAAAGCATGTAATTCAGAAAGATCAGAAGATAGAAATGAAGATTTACATGAATATTGACATCAAGATGAACATGATTAGTCAACGTTTCATTGTCAAGCAAAGTATGTCATTGCTGAACGTTAATCTCTCAAGATTTATCTGAATGAATGATCAGAGTATTTATTGCTACGACATTTATGAGATGTGTTATCGACTTATAAACAGCTGAAGCATAGAAAAGAAAGATATAAGTATCTTCTATGCTATCAACAAGAAAGAATCTTTCTTGATCTTAAGCATGTCGAGTATGCAATTCAAGCGTATTCAAATAAACATGATTGCAAGAACATGATGTTTCAACGTAAATGAGCACGCATTTGAATTGTTCTTCGCATAAGCATTTGTGAAAGCTCTACAAAATGAGTCTATCGTGTATGCTTTTGTCATGATCAACGTTGTCGAAAAGTTGATCATTGAACATCAAGTGAGAACAATAAATAACATGATGAGTTGTATCACAAATGCGCTTGAAATGCAAACTTTATTCATTGAATTAAGAGAATATGAAGATGTATTCTTAACAGAAAGTGTTGACAAATTGCTTTTGCATGAAGATCATGATCATGCAATCGAAATCACTGCAGAGTCATTGTATGAATCATTGTATAATCTGTTGAACACAGAGTTAGCGACTCTGAGACAGTATCTAAACGATGTTTTAGTGAAAGAATGAATTAAGCACTTCATCAGCTTAACTGATGTGTTTATTCTATTTATTCTCAAAAAGAATGATAGTCTTCATTTATGCATGAACTATTGAGATCTGAATAAAATTACTGTCAAGAATCGTCACTCACTGTCTTTAATTAGTGAAACTTTAAACAGATTCAATTGAGTCAAGCAGTTCATTAAATTAAATCTGAAGAATGCGTATCATTGTCTCAGAATTCAACGTGAAGATGAGTGAAAAACGATGTTTCATACTCATTATGATCATTTTGAATATATGATCATGTTGTTTGATTTAATCAATGCATTTGTCATCTTTCAGACTTATATTAATAAGATCTTGATAAAGCTTTTAAATGACTTTTGTGTTATTTATCTAAATGACATTCGAATCTTTTTCATAGAGAAGACTGATTACGTAAATCACATGAAGCAGATTTTGAAGAGATTAAGAAAGTTCAAGCTATATGCTAGCTTGAAGAAGTGTGCATTCTTCATCATTAAAGTAAACTTTCTAGAATTTGTCATATTCACAGAGAGCATTTCGATGAATCTAAGTAGAATAGACATCATCAAAACGTGATTCAGATCGAAGATGTATCAAGAAATACAAGTTTTTCTGAGATTCATCAATTTCTATTGATGTTTTATACATCACTACTTTCAGATAGCAGAGTCTTTAACAAAACTGCTGAGAAATAGTGTAAAAGATGTAAAAATGAGCTCATTCATATGATTAAACGAAGTGAAACAAACGTTTAATCAGCTTCGCGACGTCTTTATGAGAGCATCTATATTGAGACACTTTGACTCAGAGTGACATATACACATCAAGATCGATGCATTCAATTATGCAGTTGCAAGTATCTTGTTTCAGTCAGATGATGAAGATCAGTGACATTTGATTGCATTCTGATTCAGAATGATGATAAATGTTGAAATAAATTATGAGATGCATGATCAGAAGCTTTTAATCATAGTAACGATGTTTAAACATTGATGATACTATGTAAAAGACAGTTATCATACTGTTAAAGTTCTGACTGATCATAATAATCTGAAGAATTTTATGAATGTTTGAAAGCTAAATGAAAGACAAGTCAAATAAATCATGAGATTGTTGATCTGCAACGTTGAAATAGCACATAGATCAGAAAAGACAAACTCAATTAATACATCATCGAGATGATTTGACTATAAGAATGAGAACATTTTTGTGAATCATTTGTTGCTCACTTTGCAGCGAAAGCTGACTAGAATAGAAAGCTTAAATAATTCTATATTCGTAGTGATCAGAGAATTATACTGTATACGAGTGATTAACGAAATCAAGAAGACGTTCGTTCACAGTATAAGTATGAACAAATATTCAGCAGAACATGTTGAAAGCAGACTGCAAGATGAAATTCACTGATGAACATAAGTGATTAATGATGTTGAGAAGATGTTCATTCACAATGTCAGTGAACAAAAATATTCTGCGAAACATGTTAAAAGCAAATCGCAAGATGAAATCTACTGTACATGAGTGATTAACGAAGTCGAGAAGATGTTTGCTCACAGTATCAATGAAAACACAAGTATGTGTTCAGCAATGCATGTCAAGAGTATGCTGCTGAGAATCATGATTCTAGCAGTGCAAGAAACGCATTTAAACGAAGTACATTTCTTAAAAGATAGAATCTCTCAATTCAAATCAACAACTTCAAGAAGCACAAATGTTGAAACGTCAACTCATAAAGATTGCAACGTAACTGAGAAACAGCTTAATTCTGTTGCTGAAACTGTTAATTGCAAACAACTTGTTTCACATGCAATTGTCAAAGTACTGACAATTCACGAAACAACATACAACTTTAGTAGTAAATTCATAGTTGAACTCATCAAAATCTTATAGCAAGAAGATGAATTTACTGTAGAGTTAAGAGCAGACGAGACGACAAGTATATGAAAGAATGATGTCAAAGCTTGAACATTGAATAGTCAAGAAATGATAGAGTATAATGAATCATTATATGTTTCAGAAGATCTTTCTGTCAGAGAAGAGTTATTGAAACATCATTATGATGATTCATTAGTGAGACATTTTAATGCTGACAAGATCAGCGAGCTATTAAATTGTAAATATTACTGAAAAAGTATGATCAAGAATGTCAAAAAGTATATAAATACTTGTGACATTTGTTAAAGAGTAAAGATGAAACATCATTTATCATATGATGAGTTGAGATCATTATCTCGACTCACAGATCTCTGAAAAGAAATCACTACGAATTTCATAACAGATCTGTCATTTAGTAAATGAAAAGAAGTTGTGTTTGACTCAATTCTTGTGATAGTTGATCACTACATGAAGATGACGTGTTATCTGTTTATGAAGAAAACTCTAACTGTTGTAGAGTTAGCAGAGTTGTTCTTCAAGAAGATTGTTCTAAGATATGAGATTTTAAATGATATAATCATCAATAAAGATAGTTTATTTATCAATGCATTCTGATCAAAGATCTGTTTTCACGTGAAGATGAAATGATGACTAAGTATCATCTTTTATTCGTAAACAGATGATCAGACAGAACGACAGAATCAAACGCTAAAACATTATTTATGAATATATTATTCAAAAAAGCAAGATGACTGAGTTACACTTTTACTCATAGTCGAGTTCATGTATCATCAGATGAAGCACTCTTCATTGAGCTGTAATCTCTTTAAAGTCATGTATGATTACAAGTCAATCTTTAACATACACATTGAGAATGATGCTATAAAAGAAGAAGTGTCAGCAGCAAAAGAATACATTGAAATGCTGCAAGATGTGCAAAACACATTGACACAATGATGATAAAATGCGATCAATGTTCAAGCAAAGTACTATAATTGAAAATATAAGTTTAAATTCTTTAATGTTGATAATTTGATTATGCTATCAGCAAAAAATCTGAAGCAGAAGAAGTTGAGCAAAAAGCTATCAAATAAGATGTTAAAGTTCTTTCGTATACAAGAATCTATAGATAAGCAGATGTATTGTCTTGATCTTTCAATCATTTATAGAATTCATTCTGTCTTTCATGTATTTCTTTTAAAGTCATATAATTGTAGACTAAATGATGACTTTATACTCAAGTATCTTGCTCTCAAGCTTATTGATGATGAGTAAGAATGAGAAGTAGAAAAGATTCTACAGAAGTGAAAAAGAAAGAGAATCTTATATTATAAGATACAATGAAAAGAGTATCTCATGAAATATAATCAATGAGTATCGAGCGAAGATATGAAAGAAGTCTCGAAGCTTAGAGAAGCTTTCAAAACAAGGCTGAAACGTGAGCGAAAAGTATAGTCACTCACTTTCAAGTATAAATTCATGATTAGAAAGAAAGAGAATCACTGTATTATGATGATTTTCGCTCTTTAATGAAGCAATCACGTAGAAGTATTAACACTCAAACAAAAGAAAAAACATAGACAGAAGAAAAAGCGCAGAGATGCAAAACGCGTTCGACATGAAAGCATAATCTCAGCATAATCACATCAACTTCATCAGTTATCTCTTGCAGAAGACGCAATCACAGTCTTCTTCTTCTCACTCATCTTAAGATTCATGTTGAGACGTGAGATGAGCAAATTGAGAGCGAGCGAATTCATTTATAAATATATCATGTCAGTTATAAAACTGTGATCAAACAATATCAAAACACGATAGAACATATAGAATAATGAAACGCGTCAAGCGCATTATAAGCAATGTCATTAGCTGTCATTACTTCTTTCAGCTGCAGCTTCTGTACATCAAATGACTCAGACTTGCATATGTCATCTAAACAATCTTTCACACACGTTGCAGTCATAAGCTTTTTTCTTAGTTTCATCTGATTGATCATAAACATCACAATATGATCACATCATCATGTTTTGATGCAGTCTTGAATATTGTCTCAAGTCAAAAAAACTCATTTAATGTTCAAACACATACGTTCGAAATTTAAGAATTCAAACATAAGCATTTAATGAGCACATTGAATAAGTTTACTCATCGCAATGCAGTCAACATCTTTCTTTACACATCAGATGCAACGTCGATATATCACTTTTTCATGAAACTTGATATCACAGCTTTGCGCTATCTTTTCATCATGAAATCTACATGCACATTTTATGCACATTATTCTGTTCAATATCTCAGAAGCATTAGCACTTCTTTCGCTAATTCTCACGACTGAGAGCTGAAAAGAATCAGTAATGATCTTTAAACGTTGAGTACGCGACTTATCATTCTTTTATTGCTAGAAGTTTAAGACAAGTTGAGTAAGAATTCTGATGCTGAGAAAGCATCAAAACTCATTTTGTCGCTCATTTTTTCATCAGAGACGTTCAGATCATCATCAGAATCAACAGATGTAGTAAATTTCAAAACAGAAGATGATGTTGCATGATTGCAAAAACGTTGAAAAGTAGACTTCTTTGCAATGATTTATGATTGTTAAATTGCAGTCTCAATCAAAGAAATTCAGAATAAGCATTGCATATCTTGCTCACGTCATCAGATTTGTCATCAGCTTTGTCATCAGCTTTGTCATCAGCTTTGTCATCAGCTTTGTCATCAGCTTTGTTAATCTTTCACGACTTTGAAGTTATCATAAATCGAGCGTGTGTCATTTCAATACTTGAAACAGAGTTTTTTCAAGTAAATACTAATGTAATTATCTGTACAAGCAATTCTCTATCAAGTTGTGAAAAAGAACTTTGATACAGAATGAAGATGAGATGAAAAGAAGATGAAGATTGAGAAAAACTGAAAGAGCAATAAACAAAGCAATAATCATTATTCACTCTTGTTTATGCTTTATCATTTCAACAACACAATCTAATTGAAAAACAAGTAATGTTTATGCATTATTTGTTGAAATCATGTCTAGAAACTAATCAGAGTGTGTACGTGACTAAAATGTTTGATCTATAGAGATAGTTATAACTAAGACTTTAAGAATACAGAAGAAAAAAGATACAAAAAGTAAGAAAAACACGCTCTATATAGTAGTTACTCAGATCGACGCTAGTCTCAAAGAGAACATGTTGAAACACAAGAAAAATGTTGATTTGAAAGATGTTTGTAACACAAAGAAATGTGTTTGTCATAGACATCTGTTAACTACTCATAACACAAAGAAGTGTGTTTGTCTAAAAGACAATAGAAGCTGATTAGAAGATGCTAGAGAAGAAAAAAGATGCTGAGTCATATCTGAGTCAAATCTGAATCAGATTTAAATCAGATCTCGACTAGATCTTGACTAGTTCTAATCAATTCTGACGCATTCGTAACATTACTCTTTTCTTTGAAAATTCATGTTCGCATGAATAAAACAAATGAAACGCAAAATTTTTCACTGTTTTTCAATTTAGTGTGACTTGTTTGAATAGAGCTTATGAAATTCAACTAGAACTTCTTTCAAGTTCTTGAATTCTTCTTTATCAACATAGTATCATTCGTCGTTTTGATCTAGTCTCGTTCATTTGATCTTGTATTGTATTCAATCTCAATATCATCTAGAGTTTAGAATGTCATCTATTTCTCAATGCTTATCATCTTCGATAGTGAGAAATCTAAATGATTCTGAATGCTGTTCTGATAAGAAATCGTCGAAATAAGAATGTAATAGCTTCGAACTGAACATCAAATGCAGCTGCTTCATGCTTATCAATCGACGAAGATGATAGAAAATTTCAACTTTGACAGTGATTTGATAGAATTCTAGCTGTTTGTCTTTCAAATTCTTACATGATCTAGTTGTCTTTATGTTTCTAAAGAATAATCAAATTCAGTCATTTACTTCATAAATGACGTCTCGTTTATGTTTATTGATCTGAGCTTCAATGATTTGCTTCGTCTTTTTCAATTGCTGATGATCGAAGATAAGAAGCTCTTTCATTTGAATGACAATATCATCTGCTTTTCTAACTTCAAGACGTTCATGAATAGTTTCGTAGTCAATTGTATTTGAATCGAAACTTATTCATGAGTGAAAATTCTTATTGAAGTAGAACAAAGTCATTAAGATGATCGAGAAGATATTGAAATTCTCGCTGAATTCTATCATTGATAGTCATTTTGCTCAGTCGTTCTGCATGTAATTGCAGTAGATTCTTAATCTTCGTTCAACGTCTTGATTAGCTCGTTTTGATTGATCATCGATCTCAGAATGATAAGCTGTTAATAGACTAGCTGTGATCTTAAGTCGCTTGCAAAAACTTTGTCACATGATTGATATGAACTGAAAGTCTCTGTTCGAAACAATAGAACTAGATAGATCATGAAGTCAATAAACGTTTCATAGCATGATTCAAACTGTTTCTTCGACTGAGATGTCATCGTCTTCTCAATGACAGAAAACATAGTGATGTTTCTTGATGAGTCAACATATGATTGTGCAAATGACGTTATAATCTTCTGATAGAAGTAGCTCAGTGATGAAATTCATAGCTATATTCTTTCAGCGTTTCTGTGAAATCGAAAGAGAATGAAGAAGTTCATTGATGCTATTTCTAAATGTCTTGCTTTGTTAACAGACATGACAGTTTCAAATGTAACGTCTAATCATTGCTTAATGATCTGATTAATAGTAGAAACGTTAAACTAGATTGATAGTTCTTCGATTGTCAGAGTGAGAGATGAAAGACTGATCATGAATTTTCTTTAGCAATTTCATATGCATATTCTCAGAAACTCACAGTAGGTCTTTTCTGAACAGAACGTCGTCAATGATCTCGCAGTGCTTCAATTCAGTGCTATGTAGCTTGAGCTTGTTTTCGCTTATAGCTTGCTTATACTCATTGCAAAGCTCATTCGTTCTGTTGACATCTTTTACTCGCTGATAGAGATCAACTTCAGATTCGATAGCTAGAATATTTACTCTATCGAGTGTCAGAATGATCTGATAGCAATCTTCAGTACGCTGAGTTGATTCAAAGACGTTGATCAAAGACATTCTGATTAAAGCATTAACTTTAGTGTTTATTTTGTCTGATCGAAAAATGATCTGAAAGTTAAACTTGAATAGAATGTCTAGATAATTGACTTGACGTCGAGTTAACTGTTTTTTTTTCATGAAAGTCTTCAAAGTCTGATGATTGATGAACATCTGAATGAGTAATTTGATGCATTCAAGCTCAAGTCTTCAGTGTTTGAAACATCAAATAATGATCAGCAGTTTCTTGTCATAGATGTGATAATTGCATTCAGCGAGAATCATGCTCTTGTTGTAAAAAGCTATCGAGTGAAGAACTCTCTCATCATCATACTGTGATAGAATTTCATCTTTGACGTAGTCAAATGCATCAATTTCTAGAATAGTCTGTCGTTTTGAATCAAAATGTCGTAGAACTGAGATCGAGCTGACTTGTTTCTTTAGATCATCAAAAGCTTGAACACAGACTTCATTTCAAACAAAAGACGTGTCTTTTCTAGTCAGCTGAGTGAATGATTTGACTAACTTCGAGAAGTTCTTAAAAAAACGATGATAGAAGTTAATAAATCTCACGAAGTTCTGAACTTCTTTTAGATTGATCAACGTAGTTCAGTTGACTATGACTTTCACTTTGACAGAATTTATACGAAGACTCTGTTCTGATACTATGACTTCTAAGAAAACAATCTCTTCTACATTGAATTTGCACTTTCGAATATTCATCTGTAGACTCACTTCTCGTAAGCGATGCAATATCATTTTGACATGTTGTTTATGTTCTCGTTGAGTTTTGCTGTAGATCAGAATGTCGTCTAGATAGACTTGACAAAAGTCATTTAGAAAGTTTCATAAAACATCATTCATATACTGCTGAAATGAGATTGAATCATTGATAAGTTCGAAGAGTAGCATCTTTGATTTGTATGCTTCTAAAGCGATAATAAAGATAGTATAGTTCTCACTATCAGAGTGCATTCGTAGTTTATTGAACGTCGAAATGATATTCAATCGAGTCAGATGCTTGCAACCAACTATTTTGTTGATCATCTCATCTATCAAAGGTAAAGAATAGCGATTTCTTTTGATAATAGCATTGAGCTTTCAATAGTCAACGCAGAATCATAGATTTTCATTTGCTTTTAGAGCGAACAGAACAGATGAGAAATACGAAGCTTTGCTGAGAGTTATAAATTCTTTGAAAAGATTCTCGTTCAGATATTTCTTTACTTTCTGAAGCTTGTAGAGAGACATTCGATATGCTCGACATCGAAATGACGTAGCGTCACTGATAAGCTCTATCTTATGATCATACGAGCGATGAGACGATAGCTTGTCTGCTTAAGCTCGATCAAAAACGTCTAGAAAATTCTGATATTTCGATGATAGCTTGACTTTAATATTTTCTAGATTCTGAGTCATTTCATCGACTGAGAAGACGTTTATGACATCTAGTTCGCATTGAGTATTGTAGACGATTTTTCTATCGATGTCTTCGACGAACATAGCAAAAATCTCTGTCTGATTCTTCTTTTTTCGTTTTACAAGTGCTTGAAAAGAGATGACGTCTATGTTTTGAATCGAGAATGACTCTTTCTGAATGAATGAAACTGAGCGCTTGAGCATCTTAGAGATCTTGCTGTAAGTTGCTGAAGAGATCAAAGTTGATCGCGATCAACTTGAGTGCTTCGTATTTGACGAGATCGAAAAAATCGAAATAGAAATATCTAATTGATCAGAAAATACGATAGTATTATGTCTTATGTTCAATAATATTTCATTTTTGTTCATTCAGAGTTTGCTCAATATAGCTTCATGATGCTCGATATCAGCTATCAGCATTGACATAGTCAATTTCTTATGACTTTCGATCGTGAGATTGAATAGAATCTTATGAGTAATAGTCTTTCTAGCTAGCTTCTCATCATATTCTCGTATTAACTTCTCTTTTGCTAGTAATATAGATTGTATTTCAAGTTTCTAACATACTTTATTGACTAGCTTGTCATGTATCAGCGTGTAGACGACGAAATCACTGTCTATCAAAGAGCGAAGGCTAAAAGAATTGCTCTGAGAAGTAAGAGAAGCATTGATCAGAAATGACTTTTCAAAATAGTTTTCTTTCGATAGAAGTTTGATTTGACTGCACAAAGATATGATCTTTACTTCTTCAATTACTCTGAAAGAGATAACTAGTTTTTTGAATCAGAATCTGACTCAAAGTTCGATGTAGATCGATCAAACTCATCATCTTTTAATGCATTGACTTTCGAAGTTCAATCAGAACACTCTTTAAAGAAATGATCTGACTTATGACAAATGAAACAGCTTTCAGTTTGTAAATCTGTCTCTTTGATGCTAGTCAAAGTCGCGTCGCACGATTTTAACGAATCAATGATAACTTCGATCTTGCTATAGAGATTCAATGAATCTTATTTCTCAGCAAAGATGACTTGCTTTCTGATCTTGATCATGAATTTCTTTTCTTTGATGTCATTCATGACTTGATGCTCATTGTTCAAATGAATCAGATAGTCACGAATTTCATTCAAAGATTCTGACTGAATCAATTGATTACTTCAAGCTGCATGAAAACGATAGACTATCTTGTCTCGTAAATCGACGATCAATTGCTTTTCGTGATACTCTAGATAGAAGAACAGACGTTGAAACATTGAATAGAAATCGCTGAATTTGCTCTTTTCTTGAGAGAGATTAGCATACTCTCTTCGAAAGTTTGTCTCTTTGTCAGAATCATCGTATAGCTGAGCAAGTTCATCTAGTAGATCATTGATTGTTGAATAAGAGTTCAATGAATCTCGCTGATGTCTGACTAGAATAGCTTTGACTGCGTCTTCGCTGATTTGAAAATGAATGTAGACTAGTATAGCTTTGTCATTATCAAAATGATCGACGTTGATTTCTAGCTTGTTGCGAATCTTTTCTTGTCAGTTATCTCAGATAGATTCTTTTTCATCAGTAAACAGAGATGAATTTGAAAGCTTCTGAGATCGCTTGCTGAATGTGAAAAGAATAGAGATCGATGAAGTGATATCTCTAGTCACTCGCAGATGATGTTGTGCTTCAGTCAATTTGTTCTGAAGTGTTTGATTCAATTGATTCAATCATTTCTTTGCTTGATCAATTTTCTCAAAGCGAGTCTTTCATATTTGTTCGCTTGATATCTTGTTAAATAGCTCACAAGCTTTCACATCAAGATCTCGTTGAGTTTGAAGACTGTTTAAATCTTCTAGAAACACTTCTGAGTCTTGTTTGACTCAGTGTTGTAGCTGCTTTACATTTTTTATATCTCAGAGAATAGAAGCTTTCAGAGATTCATCGAGAGTCTGAGAGTGAGACACAGAGTGACGACGTTTTTGTACTGAGTCGATTCTAAGATATTTTGATATGCGAGATGATAGCTCAGAATAGATGACTGAATCTGCAGTGACAGAAGAATAGAGACTTTGATAACTCTCAGAGAGATTTTTCACAAATGATTGAGTCATAGCAAAGAATTGACTATCGAGCGAAGAACGATGCTCGATGATATGTAGTGAGATCATAGTTCAAGTTGTTTAGTCTTCAAAGAAGAGTGTTGCTGATTTGAGAGAGATTTTTTGATAATTTTCAAGCAATCAAGATCTTAATCTCTTGATTCTATTAATCGATTTGAACGAGCGCGTACTGAATGAGCTGTAGATTCTCTAGCAATGCAAGATCTTAATCTCTTGATTCTATTGATTTCTTGATGTTATTCTGTCTTTCAATGTCGTCGATCATCAGATACACAAATTTCTTTATATTCATCTTGTTGTCAGTCGAGTGAATTTGAATGAGTAATGAGATCAGTATCGTGTGATTAACGAATTCTTAAAGTAATGTTGAAATCGTGTCTAGAAACTAATCAGAGTGCGTGCGTGACTAGAATGTTTAATCTATAAAGATAGCTATAACTAAGACTTTAAGAATACAGAAGAAAGAAGATACAAAAAGTAAGAAGAACACGCTCTATATAGTAGTTACTCAGATCGACGCTAGTCTCAAAGAGAACGTGTTGAAACACAAGAAAGATGTTGATTCAAAAAATGTTTGCAACACAAAGAAATGTGTTTGTCATAAACATCTGTTAACTACTCGTAACACAAAGAAGTGTGTTTGTCTAGAAGACAATAAAAGCTGATTAGAAAATGTTAGAGAAGAAAAAAGATGCTAAGTCATATCTGAGTCAAACCTGAGTCAGATCTAGATCAGATTTCGACTAAATCTTGACTAGTTTTAATTAATTCTGATGAATTCGTAACATTATTTACACATGATTGATGCTGTTATCTATGTCAACTACACATCACATATAATGTCATTTATACGCATTATAATCAAAGATGAATCATCATTCAATTGAAAGTTTCTCTTTTTCTTATTTTCTCATGAAGATTTGAAGATTTTTATCGAGAGCTTCTAAAGTGAAATCACAATTATGCATCATCGTTTATTAAGATAAATCAAGACATTAATTATTGAGATCAAGAATGAACTCACTTAAAAAAGAAGACAATTGTCATGATGAATTGACACATAAAGATTAAATCAGAGACTAAAGTCAAAGACTGAATCAAAGATCAGATCTGAATTAACTTTGAGACTCTGTGACTTTGTCAAGACATCATTTAGATCACGTCATACATTCAACTTAATATGTCATGAATTATGTCGTGTTTGACTTGACAATGCTTGACAAACTCTCTATAGTTGACTGATTTTCTTGAGTTATTGAGAGCTTCTTAATAATTAGCTCTATCATAATATATACTCATTCTGTGCCTGTCTAGAATATCACATTGTCATATCACTCTTATAGATCTCATCTATTTCTTTAGTAGATCTGATCATCACAGATTAACTCTTTGATGACGTTGATCATGACAAAAGCATACACAGTAGACTCATCTTGTAAAGCTTTTGCAAATGCTTGTGCAAAGAACAACTTAAATGCATATTCATTCACGTCAAAACATCATGTTTTTATGATCATATTTATTCAAATGCGCTCGAATTGCATAATCAATATACTCAAAATCAGAAAAGATTCTTTCTTGTTAATAGCATAAAAGATACTTATATCTTTTTTCTTTATGTTTCAGCTGTCTCTCAGTTGATAACACATCTTATAAACATCATAACAATAAACATTCTGATTGTTCATTCAGATAAATCTTGAAAGATCAACGTTCAATAAAAGCATATTTTGTTTAATGATGAAATGTTGACTAATCACATTCATCTCAACATTGATATTCATATAAATCTTTATTTCTGTCTTTTGATCTTCTTGAATTACATGCTCTTTATATATAAGAATCTTTACGAAGAGAACTTCTTGTTTTTTTCTTGATGATTTGAAGTGTTCATTGAAAGCTTGTCTTTTTTCAAAATCTTGAGATGACTCATATGTGACATTGAATCAATGAATACTCGATTTACATCAGATTCTTTTGATCTATTCTTGATCTTTTCGTCTTTACAATCAATAAAGTAATGATTCTTTCAATTGCATATGTAGCACGTTATGTTGAACAAATTCTTGCTATAACATGATGAAGCATGTGAGCTTGTCTTTGATGAAAAGTTGAGTTTAGTTGATCAATGAGATTTCTTTCGCTTTGAATAAGTCTTCTTATTAACTTTATCTCAATCATGCAAGTTCTCGTCTTGAAATCATTTCAACGACAAAACGTGTTCTTTTCGCAGATTTGTTTTCAATCAAGCAATAAGATCAATTAACGCATTTCATGTGATAGAAATCAACTGCATATTAGTAATGATCATGCACAGCTCAGATTTCAACTTGATGAATAAATGAGTTCATTTATGCTCATCACTATACAATGAAAGTTGATGTTTCAGAATGCACAGATGAGCTGCAAATGTTCATATCATCTGATTTGAACGTTGCAATGCATTCACATACTGCTGAGTCACGTCTATGCTTCAATTTATCAAGTCTTCAATTAAATTCAGAAGAAAGTTGATAAAATTGAATCACATCTGCTGAGCTGCAAACATAGTTTCTTTGATTCATTCTTCAAATAGATTATGCAGTACAAAATCTTTTTCTCATCACTTTCAAAATGTTAAGAGATATTTTGAAATGAGATTTCAACGTCGCGAATTCACTCTCTATGTTCTCTTATGATTTTGTCATGATACTTCTTCAAAAACATTGAGAGTCTTTGCTTTTGCAAAATGATCTCATGATGACTTCATTTCGTCATCATCGATATTATGAAGACGATGAATAAATCATTTGAGTTCTTCATGAAAGTTTGAGTGAAAGCTCAATAACTTTTCTTCATTGTTTCAATGACTTGCAGAGTTTCAATCTTTGATTGAATAGCTGCTAACTTCTGTTTCTTTTGCAGTTCATCATGTTGAAGCATTGTTCATGTCAGCTGTTCATTAATATCAAGAGAGAATTCATCTTCTGCTTCTTCACTTTCTGATTTTGTTATGCAACGTTCATTTTCTGATATGATGTCTTGCAAGATTGAGATGTCATCGTTTCAACTCTGTTGCAATCATGTTGCTGTTATCATGCTTGAATATTGAATCATTATTTTTAAGAAGAGTTTGAAATAATTAAAACTGTGATGATTGAGTCTACTAAATGAATAGACGAGATTTATAAAAGTGATATGACAATGTGATATTTTAAGCAGACACAGAATGAGTATATATTATGATAGAGCTAATTATTAAGAAGCTCTCGATAACTCAAGAGAATCGATCAACTATAAAGAGTTTGTCAAGCATTGTCAAGTTGAACATGATATAACTCATGACATATTAAGTTAAAGATATGACGTAGTCTAAATGATGTCTTGACAAAGTCATAGAGTTTCAGAGTCAACTCAGATCTGATCTTCAACTCAGCTTCTGACTTTAGTCTCTGATTTAATCTCTATGAGTCAATTCATCATGACACAGAAAGACTTTCAAAGATTGAAAATGAACTGCAAATCTTAATTGAACACAATGAAGTTGAGTAAATTATAAGTTCAATATACTCATTGAATTAACAGCTTAGCTGTTCTTTCTGCTGTGATATCTTCATCATCAATGATGCAAGAAATGTAATATCTTTTCTTTGATAATTTGCAAACTACAGTCAAAATCACGTTGTAATCATCAGAAGAAAATAAATTAATAATAAAATTCATGACTATATTATGTCATTACTATTCAAGTATCAATAAAGAATGTAGTAATTTATTGAATTTATCTTGAAACATCTTTGAGCATTGACAGATATAGTAGTTTCTAATATAATGATTTACTATCTTTTACATCGAGAATCAATAGTAGTATCATTTTTATGACTTTCACAGTTTTAAGAATATTAAGATGATCAATCAAGAATTGATCATGCATCTTATGAATCAGATTCATTTGTAAAGTTTCATTGAATGAGATTCATAAATGATCATCTTAATAGAAAATTTCATTCTGAACTCAACAATTCTTCAATCTGATGTCTTTTCATTATGTCTCATCTCTTGATATTTCTTCGCGAAGCAGAGTACAATTCTCATCAATTCTATTAATCTCAAGAATCTGTCAATAAATTGATTGATTGACATTCTTTTTTAGATCAGTAATCTTCATTTGATTCAACGTCAGAATCATGATTCACTGATAATATTACAATTTTAGTATTCGTTTATTCTTCAACTAGTCTTCATCTTGATCTCATTTTAATTGAGTCTAGTGAGCATTCAAGTTAAAAGTGATGTCATTGAGATTCTGCATCATATGTGTAAAACGTCAACTCTTTCGAGTCTAGCACAGAGCTGAGAAACACACATAAGAGATGAGTTCTTTTCTATAGATACTTTTCTTTCTTAGCATTTATCTATTAGTTAAATGACACTCATATGACTCATTCTATGCTGATCTCTAACAGTAGATAAATGCTAATCAACTACTCTGTTATTAACATGTAAATGATACGAAATAATTTACTTCATTTATTCAGAAAATTTACAAAAGATTTTTCAAATTACTTTTATCACAATCTATCTATCTTTATCTTATCATCATGTCACATGAAATTGAGTCAGTCGAGTGATAAACAGCTCACTTGCTTAGAAGCATTGCAAATAGACGAATTTCTTTACTATCTTTCGATGTTTCAACTGAAGCTAAGAACATCAAGACTTCATGAAACATCAAGATCAAAGAACAACTTCGTCAGTGAGCTTTTGATCAGTCAGATGAAATCATCAAGATGCTAATTGAGCTAAGAGATCAACAAGACATGACTTTAAAATGCAACAAGCATTGAATCATTCTTTAAGCTGAACATATCAAGAGACTGAAACAACTAAAGATCAATTGCATGACAATAGACACTTTAAAGAAGATTAACATTCAACTACAAGAGAAAGTGTTAAAACTTAAAGAGAAACAGCATTCAGCTGATTAGTCTTGATCTCAACAGTCTACTGAGTCTCGATCTACTATGAATCATCTATTTCAACAAGATATCGAGTTGCATGCTTCTATTGAGAATCATACTCAATGAAAGTTGTTCAAATTATTCACAAATGATCATCATCAATTCTACAAATTTTTGAATTCATTTATATTCACTGATAAAGATGAATTGATCTGAAAAGATTGAAAAAACAAGATGAATGATAAACTGATTGTCAATGTTGATCAGTTTGATAATGAGACTATCTGTATTATTTATATGTTATCTAGACTAGAAAATGATGCTGCTGAGCACATTTACGCTTGACATCATCATGATTCTTCTTATTCATACTACTTGACATATGAATTATTCAATCATTTGAAAGAAATATACAATGAAATAGATAAAAATCGAAAGTGTCATTATGAATACAACACTTTGAGACAAGTAGACAAGTTCTTCAATGTTTTCTACTTCAACTTTATAAAGCTATTCAGCTATCTTGAATATGATGATTGCACTCTGATGAACAATCTTCAGAATAAAATCAATAATTGCTTGTAGAACGCTTTATCAATCTGTTTCAAAGACTTCACTTCGCTTAATCATTTAAAAATCTTTCTTCAAGATGTGAATAGTAGACAACAAGTCAATTATCAGCTACGCAGCGAACGTTGCATTGTCATTATCAAAGTCACTGTTGTATTTGACAAATGCATTACTTTCTTATCAGCAATGATGACTTCAATAATTGATTATGTTAAATTGATCATCTCTTCTATCTTTAAGTCAGTAAGATTATCTATCATCTGCTACATCTGCAAGACTTTGAGTCACTTGTTCAAGAATTGCTCTCAGAACAAGATTAATATCTTGACTTCTTAAGCTTTCACTTCTTGTCTACAGGAAATCATCATTTCAAAGAATAAAGAGAATGAGAAAATGTTTTCTTTCAAGAATAATGAGGCAAAAAACTAGTGACTTTCATTAAAAACATGATGAAAAATGTGTTAATTTCTTTAATGATGAGCATGTCAAATGATTCTTTTGCTTCTGAATCTTTGACTACTGAATATGTACTTTCTAGCAATGAAATTAGTTACTCATTAAAGTCATTGATGAACATCGAAGCTGCTGACTATTCATTCATTGATGAAGTGACTGCGCAGATTGTTTGTAATCAGTTGCAAATTGAGCTTCTGACTTTGATCAAAGCGAAGTCAATACAAGAATTCAATAATCATTATGTAAAAAAACTTATTACTCATGTCATTTATTTGAATCTAACGATTCAAGATCATACAGTAGACACTGCTTTTATATTGATCACTCAATTAAAACAACATCAAATGATTTTAGAAAAAACATGAATGAACAAAATCAATCTAGTGATAAACATGTAAATTAACTTTCTTTGATTTTCGAATTTCAATTCTCATTTGAAATCAATTGTTTTATCATCAAGTAATAAAACAATCACAAAACAGAAAAGCTTGATCTTTATTCACATACTGAAGAAATCTTTCACTTTCATTACATCTCAATTCAGTCAGAAATCACTCTCTTTCAGTCAGTTTAATGAGAAGTCAGTTAAATTAATTGAACAGTTAAAATCGCGTGACGTGACTTTAACTAACGTCAAAATTTCTAAATTGACTTCAGATTCATTGAACATTATCATGATTAAAGCTGCAACTTATAAAATGTTAGTCAAATGATCAGATGTGAAGATCTTTGCTGTTATCATCTTGAAAATTGATCAATTCATAACTACAGTTGAAAATAAGTCTGAAGAAGTGAATCTGCATGAGCTCTTTCACGTCAAAACACTTGAGCAAGTCAAGATCAAGCTTTTCTTTGAATATCACGACTATTTAAACATCTTCAATTAAGCGATGATCAATCATTTATCATTTCATCATTTCTATGATCACAAAATTGAGTTGATTGACGAAGAAATATTCTTTAGAAGCAAACTATCTCAGATGTTCAATATTAAACTGCAGAAGATCAAGAAGTATCTGATCAATTATCTGAACAAAGAATTCATTTTCTTCAGCTTCGCATCATACGTCTCATTTATCTTATTCATCGAAAAGAAAGATGATAGTCTGCGTTTCTGCATAAATTATAGAAAGCTCAATGCTTTGATCAAACGAAATCACTATTCTTTGTCATTGATAGATGAGACTTTCGCTTGCATTCAAGAAAGCAAGTATCTGACTTGATTGAACATCATTGCTGCATTCAACAAACTTTGCATGCATTCAAGCAGTGAAGATTTGACTACGTTTATTATCTTCTTCAATTTATACAAATATCATGTAATGCTCTTTGAATTAACAAATGAATCAACATTCTATCAACATTATATGAATGACGTGTTGTTTGAATATTTACATCAGTTTTGTCAGATTTATCTAAATGATATTATCATTTACAGTAAGATCTTGAAAAAACACAAGTGACATGTATGATTGATCTTGCATAGACTATGAGAGATCAATCTACAGATAAACATAAATAAATGCGAGTTTCATATGCAGAAAATCATCTTTCTAGAACTTTTGATGTTGATTGAAGAATTGAAGATGAATTCTCAAAAGATACAAGCAGTTGTTGAATGATTTACACTCAATAATCTCACTCAGATACAGTTCTTCATTGACTTCTGCAACTTTTATCGACGCTTTATCAAGAACTTTTCGAAGATTGTTCATTTCATGATTCAACTTATTCAAAAGAAGATCATATTTGAATAAAATGAAATCTGTCAGATGTCAGAATCATGTCTAAATGATACAATCAATGAAGATCAGAATTGATAGTGCTTGATCTTTAGAAATAGCTATAACTGAATATTAAGAATACAGAAGAAGATTGATACAAAAGCTTCTATTTATGTAATGTTCAGAGACTGTGCTAGACTCGAAAGAAATGTGTTTGTGACATGAGAAGAATGTGATGTAAATGAACAAGATGTTGACGAAAGAAAAGAGTGTTGAGAAAGAAAAAGAGTGTTGAGTCATATCTGAGTCAAACCTGACTAGCTCGCTGATTAGTTCTAATCATTACGCAGAAAACTCGCTAGCGTTCACTGTGAATTGATTAAAGCTTCAGTTTTGTTCAGTCTTGATACGCTCGTAACATTACTCTTCTCTTTGAAAATTCATGTTCGCATGAATGTAGTTCATTTGCTCGCTTTTGTTGATAGTTATTTCGATATTTAGCGCGATTTGTTTGAATATAGCTTATGAAATTCGTTCAAAACTTTCTCTGAGTCATCGAATTTTTCTTTATTAACATAGTATCATTTGACTTTGTACTGTATTCGATCTCGATAGCGTCTGAAGTTCAATATATCATCTATCTCTCAATGTTCATCATCTTCAATAGTGATTGATCTGAATGATTCTGAATGCTGTTCTGATAGAGAGTCTTCTGAATACAATCGCAGTAGCTTCGAACTGAACATTGAATGCAGATGCTTTATGCTGACTGATAGATGAAGATGATAGAAGATACTCACTTTGACAGTGATTTGATAAAGATTTAACTGTTTGTCTTTCAAATCTTTGCAGAGTCTTGTTGTCTTGACATTTCTGAAAGATAGTTAAACTCAGTCATCTACTTCATAGATGACGTTTCGTCTATGTTTATTGATCTGAACTTCGATGATCAGCTTCGTCTTTTTCAATTGTTGATGATTGAAGTTCAGTAACTCTTTCATTTAAATGACAATATCATCTGCTTTTCTAGCTTCAAGTCGTTCATGAGTTGTTTTGTAGTCAATCATATCTGAATCGAAACTCATTCGAGAGTGAAATTCTTTATTGAAGTAGAAGAAAGTCATTGAAGTGATCGAGAAGATATTGAAATTGTCACTGAATTTCATCATAGATATTCATTTGACTCAGTCGTTCTGCATGTAATTGCAGTAAATTCTAAGTTCGCGTTCGACGTCTTGATTGACTCATTTCGATTGATTGTCGATCTCAGAATGATAGACTGTGAATAGACTAGCTGTGATTCTCAGTCGTTTGCAAAGACTTTTTCACATAGTCGATATGAATTGAAAGTCTCTGTTTGAAACAATAGAACTGAGTAGATCATGCAGTCGATAGACGTTTCATAGCATGATTCAAACCGTTTCTTCGACTGAGATGTCATCATCTTCTCAATGATAGAAAACATAGTGACGTTCTTTGATGAGACAACATATGATTGTGCAAATGACATTATAGTCTTCTGACAGAGATAGTTCAGTGATGAAGTTCATAGCTATATTTTTTCAGCGTTTCTGTGAAATTGAAAGAGAATGATAAAGTTCATTGATGCTATTTCTAGAGACTTTGCTTCGCTGACAAGCATGACAGTTTCAAATGTATCATCAAATAGTAGCTCAATGATCTGATCAATAGTAGAAACGCTGAACTAGATCGATGATTCATCTATTGTCGAAATGAGAGATTGAAGATTGATCATGCACTTCTTGTAGTAATTTCGTGTGCATGTTCTCAGAGATTCACAGTAGATCTTTTCTAAATAGAATGTCGTCAATGATTTCGCAGTTCTTCAGTTTAGTGATATGAAATTTGAGCTTGTTTTCGTTTATAGCTTGTTTATATTCGCTGCAGAACTCATCTGTTTGATTGATCATTTGTACTCGTTGATAGAGATTTGCTTTCGATTCAATAGATAGAACATCGACTTTATTGAGAATCAGAATAGTTTGAAAACGATCTTTAAAACGTTGAGCTGATTCAAAAACGTTCGCTAGAAACATTCTGATTAAAGCATCGATTTTAGTGTTCATTTTGCCTGATCTAAAGATGATCTGAAAGTTGAACTTCGATAGAATGTTCAGATAGTTGACTTGTTGTCGACTTAACTGTTTGTTTTTCATGAAGATCTTCAAAGTCTGATGATTGATGAACATCTGAATGAGTAGTTCAATGCATTTCAGCTCGAGTCGTCAATGTTCAAAGCATCAAATAATGACTAGCAATTTCTTGTCATAAATGTGATAATTGATTTCAGCGAAAATCATGCTTTTACTGTAGAAGATCATCGAATGAAGAACTTTCTCATCATCGTACTGAGATAGTATTTCATCTTTTACATAGTTTGAAGCATCAGTCTTCAGAATAGCTTGTCGTTTGAGATCGAAGTGACGAAGTACTGAAGTCGAGCTGACTTGTTTCTTTAGATTGTCGAAGGCTTGAACACAGATCTCGTTTCAAACAAAAGGCGTGTTCTTTCTAGTCAGCTGAGTGAACGGTTTGACTAGCTTCGAGAAGTTCTTAATGAAACGGCGATAGAAGTTAACAAATCTCACGAAGCTCTGAATTTCTTTTAGATTGATCAAAGTGATTCAGCTGACTATGACTGTCACTTTGCTGAGATTCATACGAAGACCTAGTTCTGATACGATGACTTCTAGAAAGACAGTCTCTTCTACATCGAATTCGCACTTTCGAATATCTATCTGCAGTTCAGCTTCGCGTAGTCGACTCAATACTAGTTTGACGTGATCTCTATGTTTCTTTCTCGTTTTGCTATAGATGAGAATGTCATCTAGATAGACTTGACAAAAGTCGTTCAGAAAGTCTCATAAAACGTCATTCATATATTGCTGAAAGAAGATCAATTCATTAGTCAGTTTGAATGATAACATCTTGTATTTATATGCTTCTAAAGCAGTGATAAAAGTGATGTAATTCTTGTTATTGAGATGCATTCAAAGTTTGTTGAATGCTGATATGATGTTCAATCTAGTCAAATGCTTGCAACTCACTATTTTATCAATGATCTCGTTTATCAGCGATAGAGAATATCTATTTCTTTTGAAAATGACATTTAGCTTTTGATAGTTCATGCAGAATCGAAGATCTTTATTTGCTTTGAGAATGAATAGAACGAGAAAGAAATAGAGAGTCTGACTAGAAGTGATGAATTTCTTCGATAGATTCTCGTTTAAGTACTTCTTTACTTTCAGAAGTTTGACAGAGAACATTCAATAAACTCGACAGCAAGAAAGCATTGAATCACTGATGAGCTCGATTTTATGATTGTAGAAGCGATGAGAGAGCAGTTTATTCGATTGAGCTTGATCAAAAACATCTAGAAACTCATGATATTTCAATGACAGCTTTGCTTTAATATCTTTCAAATTCTGAGTCGTTTCATTGATTGAAGAGACGTTTAAAGCGTTCAAATCGCACTGAATATTGTATGCGATTTCTTCATTGATGTTCATCATGAATAGAGCAAAGACTTTGATCTTGTTTCTCTTTGAACGATTTAACAGTGTTTTGAACGAAGCTGCGTCTATGCTTTGAATCAAGAATGATTCTTCTCGAACGAGTCATTTGAGCATCATAGAGATCTTAGTCAAAATGATTGAAGAAAGCAAAGATGATCGCGATCAACTTGAGTGCTTTGAATTGAGAGAAATCGAAAAAATTGAAATAGAAGTATTCAATTGATTTGAAAAAACAATGACGTCATTTTGCATATTCAGTAATATTTCGTTTTTATTCATTCAGAGCTTACTCAATATGACTTCATGATGATCGATATCAGCTATCAACATTGATACAGTCAATTTCTTATGACTTTCAATGATGAGATTGAATAGAATTTTATGAGTGATGATCTTCTTAGATATCTTCTCATCATAATCTCTTATTAGCTTCTCTTTTGTCAGTGATATAGATTGAATTTTCAGTTTCTTGCATACTTTATTGACTAGATTAGAATGTATGATTGTGTAGATGACTGAATCACTGTCTATTAGAGAACAAAGATTGAAAGATCGATTCTGAGAGATGAGATGAGCATCAATTAGAAACAACTTTTCAAAGTAATTTTCTTTCGATAGAATTTCGTCTAGTTTGCACAAAGATATAATTTCTATCTCTTTGATGACTTTTGAAGAGATGACTAGTTTTTTGAATCGAAATTCGAATCGAAATCGAAGCGATCATATTCATTGTTCACTGCATTAATTCTAGTAGATCGATCGAGACACTCTTTAGAGCTATGATCTGATTTATGACATATGAAACAGCTTTCAATTAGAATATCTGCTTCTTTGACGCTAGTTAAAATCGCGTCGCGCGACTTTAGCTGATCAGACTTCGAATGATCAACTGACTGAGTGATAACAGTCGCTCTATGAAAGATAGTCTTAGAAAAATCATTAACGCGTTTGATCTTGTTCTTGATCTTTCAAATGACTCGCTGATTATTATTCAAATAAATCAGATAGAAACGAATTTCTTTTAAAGAATCAGATTGAACTAGTTGATTTACTCAAATGAATTGAAGACGAGAATGTATTTTATCTTTCAAATCAACGATCAGTTGCTTCTTGTGATAGTCTAGATAGAAAGATAGACGTTGAAACTGAGTATAGAATTCATTGAATTTCTTGAATCTCTGAATCAAGTTGTAGTATTCTCTACGAAAGTTGACTTTCTTATTCAAATCATTGAACAACTGAGTTAGCTCTTTCAAAAGATCATCGACGATTCTATAAAGATTGACATAGTCACGTTCGCGTCTAGCTTAAGTGATCTCAGCTGCGTCATCGAATAATCTAGAATGTATATAGCTCAATTTGACTCATTCATTAGAAAAGAGATCGACGTTGATCTCTAGTTTATTCTGAATTTTTTCGTATCAGTTCTTTCAAGTAAAGTTCTTTTCATCAGTAAACAGCGAAGAATCAGATATTTTTTGAGATCTAGAACGCTCAAAGTAGATGAAATCAGAAGAAGTGATTTCTTTAGCTTGAAGTCTAGTCTTCAACTCTTTGATTTCGTCTTCTTGTTGTTTATCTAACTTGTAGAGTCGATCTGTTTCTTCATCAAGAGCTAGACTTTAAGTCTTTCAGATTTCGTAGAACATGAAGAATATTATCGTTTCAGCAAATGATTCGTCATCTTCATGAATGAATGATGCAGCACTTGATGATTTCGTTCGTGATTTCAATGAATCAGCATCAGAAATTTGAGAGAAACGATTTTGAAATTCTTCGAAACGCTTTTCAGTAGATGAATGACTAAGCATGATGAGATTTGTTTGAAAAGAGAATCAAATGAATGATGATGCTCGACGATTGAAGAAGAAAGATGTATAGAATGATGTTTAATCTTCAACAAAGAAGATGAGATTTGTATGTTTGTTGATTTGATTGATTCTCTAGCAAACAACGAAGATTCTTTATCGTTGAATCTATCGATTGATTTGATTCTTGAGCAATTCACGAAGATTCTTTATTGTGATTCTCGTAATCGAGTGAACTTTGCGTACTTAATGAGCAATAAGTAGTCTAGCAATTCAAACAGTCTCGTCGTTGATTCTATTCAACTTTCTAGTGTTGTTCTATCTTTTGATTATCGTTGATCATCAGATAAATGAATTTCTTTAGACTCATTCTGTCTAGACGAGTATGTTGAATGAGTAATGAGATCAGTATCGTGTGATTAACGAATTCTTAATATAATGTCAGAATCGTGTCTAAGTGATACAATCAATGAAGATCAGAATTGATAGTGCTTGATCTTTAGAGATAGCTATAACTGAATATTAAGAATACAGAAGAAGATTGATACAAAAGCTTTTATTTATGTAATGTTCAGAGACTGCGCTAGGCTTGAAAGAGATGTGTTTCTGACACGAGAAGAATGTGATGTAGATGAACAACATGTTGATGAAAGAAAAGAATGTTGAGAAAGATAAACAGTGTTGAGTCATATCTGAGTCATATCTGAGTCAAACCTGTTAGGGGCCTGCCTAGAGCGGGTCAGATAGGGGTGTCATTTAACTAGAAGATAAATGCTAAGAAAGAAAGGTAGCTACGGGAAAGAAGCTGGCTACATATGTGTGTTTCTCAGCCGACGCTAGGCCCAATAGGGACTAGTCAAGGTGACGGAGCGAGGATAGGCCTGGTAAGGCTAGAAGGCTCAGCCTGGCAAGACTAGGATCCTGACATTACTTCCCCCCTTCGACGATTCATGTTCGCATGAATGTATTTTCTGCTCGGCTCGATTGATTGCCCAATCATGATTTCACAGGCTCAGGTCTGTTAAATCGTGATTGGTTGAATTGTCGATTAGCGCGATTTGTTCGAGTATTGAATATGGAAATCGTCAACGATCTTCTGAGCGTTCATAAATTCGTTGTCATCAGCGTTGTATCAATTGAGATCATTGTCATAGTCATTTCATTTGACTCTATACTGAAGCCGTCTTCGATATCGACGGGAATTCAATATATCATCGATTTCTCACTCGTCTTCGTCGTTTATCACTATTGAATCTGAGGATTCGTTCTTTTGATCAGGCAAGAGGTCGTCGGCGGCAGAGCGAAGCAGGTCAGAATGAAATACATCATGAACACGCATAGACTCTGATAATTTCAGTTTATATGAAGAGTCGACGAGATCTAGGTTGGTGAAAGAATCGAGCATTTTGTCATCTAGCTTCTTGAAAGGTCTCGCTGTAACGATGTTTCTTTCATTCAGGAACATCTTTGATTCGGTCTCGTAATCAACTTCTTTTCTATGCTTATTGACTTGTTTCATCATTTGTTCCCGTGTTTTGACTAGCGACTCGCGAGCAAACTTCAGTGTTTTGTTCATATTTTCAGATATATTCTCGGCTTTAGC